>Ga0123352_10008770_pt1 | contig 15755 bp, 11 predicted proteins | sample TergutLab28metaG_FD_89700 | JGI IMG/M metagenome (GOLD analysis project Ga0123352, IMG submission 89700) | Labiotermes labralis P1 segment gut microbial communities from Petit-Saut dam, French Guiana - Lab288 P1 | ecosystem: Host-associated > Arthropoda: Insects > Digestive system > Gut ... | reverse complement strand
TGCATGGATCATGGATTATATAAAGATTATAGATGATGTAACACATTTATTTATGTAGAACTGCATAATTTCTTCCTCCCCCCTCCCTTTTGGGGGGGGGGGGCATTTTCATGCTTAGTCACCATATGTCCAGATCAGTTTACTGCACTTCTACATGCACATTTCAAAAACTTGTTAAAGACAAAGAGTGATGGTAGGATTTTTTGCAAGGTTGGGCTAACTATCACCTAAATGTAAAGAGACCAAATTTTTTAATGATCAGCGCTGGACAAGATAGTAACATAGTTCTTAGGCTAAAATTTTAGGAGGTGTACAAAATTTAGCTTTCATATTGTATATTTTTTGTTGTTTGATTTTAATAATTTAATAAAAGTCGAAGTCCCAAGGTGGTGCAAATGCATCACCTTGTAGCTTGCTGTTTGCGCTCCTGGTGAAGAATTGTACGTCCTTCTTCTTAAAGTACAATATAGACTATGTAGGCCTTGTTTGATAAAGCCATTCTTTACTGTTCTGTGTTTCACCTGAACACAGAAAAAGAACAAGCCTCTGAAACATATTAGCTTTTAGAATTCTGAATTTTAATACATTGTCGTGGGTCATTTCAAAACACTCTAAAAAGATGTACAGAGCATTTGTTCTGTTACATGTATGTGTCACTATTTGAATATGCTGGAGAGGGGAAATTCAGATGTATGCAGAAGAACTACAGAATTCCTGCAGTATATTGAAAGTAATGATTGCATTTTTATATACCCAGAAAACACTATACAGCATGAAGGTGGTGTTAGTTTGGCATGTCTGTAACTTGGGGTCTAGGATAGTGTGGTCAGTATTGCTACTAGCTACGGGCTGGGTGGTACGGAGATTGAATCCCAGTGGGGTTGAGATCTTCAGCACCCAACCAGACTGGCTCTGGGGTCTACACCATTTCCTATGCAGTGGGTACCGAGTAATTCCTGGGAATTAAGCAGCCGGGGCATGGTGTTAACCACCCAACCCTATCTAGTGCCAAAGTTAAAGAAAGCGTAGAGCTGTACCTCTTTGCCCTCATGGTAGGTTGTAAGGTGAACTTTACCTTTTTATATCTGTAACTTGAAAATGTACACATGCAGCATACCTTACAGATGTTTCCAGCCAAGTCCAGGTAGTACTGTTCCCCTTTCTTGAGAGGTTCATGAGGCAGTGAATCCAGATTTGGCTGTGGGAATGCCTTAGGGTCTGGATAGTAGTGGCATCCATATGGAGACCACTGTTTGCCAGTTGGCCTCTCAAAGTGCACCTTATGCATGTTCTTGTGCTGCAAATGAACATAACTCTGTTATTTTCAGTAGTATTTCCACTGGTCCTGATTTGTTTGTGAGAGGCACCTCATTTGAATCTTGCCCAGGAACTGGCCTTTGTGGTGGAGGTTTCGCATGAGCTTTGTCTCCAGGTATATTGTTGGCTAGTATTTTAAAGCAGGCCACGAGTGCTTATTCCACAATTTGTAGTCATCTGGTTGTTTCAATTTGACACAATCCAATTCATGTAGTGGACACAACATAAGATGGACCAGAAAAGAAGCAAACTTTTTCTGTTATGTGATTATCCCATTGTACCAAGAAGTTATGGGCTAGTTTGGCCAAACATTTTGGACATTATGACCCATTAAAATAAGGCCAGCATATTGCCTCAGCACACTGGGCACCAGTTATGCAGTGATGCGATGCCACGTCCAAGAGGGGTGGAGACGTCAACTACACGGCTTCCAAAGTGTAAAATGTTGTAGCAGGTCTCATGTTAAGTAGGAAGCTAGGGCAGTCACTACATGTTATTTTAGCAGAAACATTGCATGATACTGGAGCACAATTAGAAGCGTCTCCATGAAAATCCTTAAGCTGTCTGTCCCAGGAAATTGGTGTATCAATGTAGTCTGTGCTTGCAGCCACAAAACTGCTTCATGAATTCATACATATTTACAGTTATTGTAAATACTCCAAACTTGTTTGTAATAGTACAGTTTCGTAATTGGCTCTGTGAAGTGTGTGTAATAGTGAAGTCGATTCATTGCTAATTCATTTTACAAATGTGATTACATAAAGAGTGTTGTAAATACTCAAAATAATGGACAGGCTACCTGTCAGCAGAGAAGTCATGCACAAGAGGTGAATGTAAGAACATGTCACACAGAATGGTAATGTAGATTGAATGAGCAGGTTTTTAAGTCCTGTGAGTGGGTTCTGCTTTCAGCAGTAAATGTAGGGTAAATAACAGAGCTAAAGACAGGAAAATAATCTTTTTTGAAGTATGGAACTACTATAGATAAATAACAAAGTCGTTGATACGGTATTTAAATTTCATCTACCTACTGATCCAATCATGGTTCTTATACCCACCTTTTTCTTGTCTTTCTGCCTACTGCTGCTGTCCTTGCTACTTGTTCCACTCTCATTCTTGCCCCTTTTCTTCTCATTATGGTCCTTTTCACGCCCAGCCTTCCCTGACTTGCTCTTCGATCGAGCTGCTGATGGGCTATTCAGAATGACCAGGATTTCGTTCAAATCTTTTCGTGTTGCTATGTCCCGTGCAGTCTCATTTTGCTGTAAAGGAGGTTCAGTAGATTAATTGAAGGAAACACCACCGACGAAGTTATGTGATAATGGTCTTGTTCGTTTTTTGCTTTTCATGTAATGCTAGTTAACTGAATCACTGACATTAAGATTGGTGCTGAGGAGAAACAAGAAATGTTATGAATTTTTTTAGAATTCAGTTATAAGTCATTGATGAAGTTTTGTGGATGCTTATGCGTTCTTGTGTTGAGTGTATGAACATTATGCACCAGAAAATATCAAATTTGGTAAACAGAAAACTTTCATGTGTCAAATTTAGGATGACAGTAATAGCTGCCTGATCCAAGGCATTTGCTACTTTCTTCCCACTAAAGTGATGGAACCACACAAAAGCTTGAGTACAGCTCTATGTTACGTTTCAAAATGCAATCTGTATCAAATAATAAATTTTGGTTGCTGGATATCTCATATTCTCAAAAATTTAATGCATATACATACACTTTTTCTGTGCTGTTGGGTATCGCTAGTAAATTGGTACATGGGAGGAGAAAAATTACTTTAATCTTTTATTGTGAATGCCTAAAGCAGAGGAATAAGCCATAATCATTCCGAGACATTCATTAATATGTCAGGGTATGTTCATGTGCAACCAGATTCCTTATACTCTGTGATTTGTCTGAGATATTGTGTCTTGTGTAATAACAACCCTTGTAGTGACATTCACTCTAGTTATTTCGTAAGAAGAGATTTTAACCAGTCAGCTTGTTGGTACACAAACAGTCACGTGGCTGGCCTCATGTTCTCATGGATAACAGGTATAATTACCTTATTCTTTAGACTCTTGTCACATCCTGCTTCCAGGAGTATCCTAGTCAGCTTTCTCCTACCCATTGCTGCAGCTATGTGTAGTGCTGTGTCCCCATTCTGTAGAATAAGTTGCAATAGCCACTTAATAGCTGTACATCTACCATCAGGTTCTACTGCTGAATATTTTGATGGCAGTTATAATCGTATGAAAAAGTGGAAGTCTGGCATCCACTGTATGAACATAGTACTTACTCCATATGGTAATACTGTGTACAGCTGAATACTGTGAAATTGTTCATTTTTATGTACAGTGAGGTTTATTAATGAAAATATGTTCGCATGAAAGAGGTAAAATCTCCAATCTCTTAAACAGACTTTCTACATGAATTTATAGGTTTTGTGCCAGCCATAATTCTAACAATTTTCTTTTGTAGATTGAGTATATTTTTACTGTCAGGTGAGTTGCCCCCTCCAAAAAATAAAATGATTCCCTGTTTTATTGTAGAGTAAATATTGATAACACAAGCTATCCTGACAGTGTCATCGTTTCTGTATTAAATTTCTTATTGTGGAGTTTATTTATGATGTTCCATGCTATGTAAAGTTCAGCTGATGTGTCACTAATTGCAATAGATCAGAGATCTTTTTGAATTCAATTTTGGTTAGTTATATTATCTCAACATTACCACTCCGTACGAAACTATGCACATATTTTTGCTTAAGTTCAGATACCTTGTTTTGGTCTGACACCCGACACTGTGCGCTGATCAGGATGCGTGTGACACCTGCATGGCCATACCTTGCACTTGTGTGCAGTGGTGTGTCACCGTACTGGAAAATAAAAATTCAGTTAATAATTTTTGCTTTTTTGGTATTTTAAATGGCAATTTATTTTTTGTGCATATTCATACCGGCGTAATATGTCTCAAAGTGCTGATATTTTTTGTACATATTCATACCAGCATAATATGTCTCAAAGTGCTGATATTTTTAAATTAACTATTTAACTTTATTCATTTTCCACAGTCCATTTAATCAACATGATTTCATTTTAGGATGCAGCAACACAATACAAAATGTTGTCTGTTAATGTCATGGGAATTTGAAGGACATAAGTAATTTGAAGTACTGGTAGATTTTTGTTAAGACTGCATGGTGGAGCCAATTCATTGTGGTTCAGACAAACGGCTTTGCAAAGGGCACAACATTTTGAAGCATTTCATAAACTAAATGTGTATGAAATACACAACAAATTTGGTACTACAGGTTTCCATAAAATATACTTATCCTCTAACATTATTAGGAGCCAGGGTAGCTCAGTTGGTATAATGCATAGGCTACAGGCTGTGCAACCAAGGAGTTGGGGTGCAATTCCTGCCAATTGCAAGAGACTTCAGCCTTTTCCACAGGAGCTGGATTGGTTATGGAGCCCAACCAGAATCCTTTTCAGTGGGTACTGGTGGTACTGTAGCCAGGACGTTAAGTTTGCATTTATCGCCATGTTTTTATGACATTAGGAATGCATGGAGTCACAGTTCCACTTCCCCTTGTGCCTTTGTGGCATGCACAGGAACAACTTTATCAGTTTGTGTGGTCAGATCAAGCAGTATGAGAAAGACAGGACATGCATACACAGGGGAGATGAGAAATGTGTACAAATTTTTTACTGGAAAATCTGAAGGGAAGAGACCACTTGATTAGTGGAAGGGAGAGTAATATTGAAATGGGCACTAGAATTCCATGTCTTTTGTTGTACTGGTGTATGCCTGTTAATGTTGCATTAATTGATAGATAAGGCTTTTGTGGCTTACGTTGTTCTGCAGGTCAGGGTTGCATCCTGCCAGTAGCAGTTCTCTGCAGCTCTGATTGTGGCCGTTTTGACAGCAGAGATGTAGAGCTGCAAATCCACCGCAGTTTTTAAGGTGCAGATTGGCCCTTGCCTTTCCTAAGGCTGCCACACTGCGACTGTAGCCTTTCCAACTTGCCTCATGCAGTGCAGTGTTGCCATGCTGTAACACAGTGTGATGTGGATTACCCTTTATATCATGTTTTTATGTGGTGGGGACGCTTTAGGTACGAGTTTTTCAGGAATGGAAGTAGAAAACTTTATCTTAAGGAAGTAATAAAATCAGTTACTTTATTGGATGAATTAAAAACAGGCTGAAAATACTGCTGTTTCTTTGGGGCCATCTGATGTAAACCTGATGGGTTTGCCAATATCTGATAGCAAACAACAAGGAGTGGTTGCAAATAAGTGCTATAAGTTGCCTCCTTTAATTAATAACTCTACTTTTGTGTCATAAAAATATATGACATTAACTGGACCTCACAACGTGCCCAAGCATCTTCCAATAACTGAATGAAATAGGAGGGTCTGATGGCTTGAGAAGTGTGAAATGATCTTGTAGCTGTATTTATGACCTTGTTTCAAATTTCATTCGTGACACAAACTGCATTGCTATGCTACATTCATCCTACTCTCTTTCTGCTGGTTCCTTAAGCAAAAACTATTAGCTGCCTGGCAGCAATTACTTATAATCATACAGAATATTCATACAAAAAAAAAACAAGGAATTAAATGGCATCCAGTTTAAGTTTTGCTAGAGGCTAGCTGCGTTGGTGAGGGTAAAGAATGAAACGCTGCCTGCAGTAGAAGATATTAATTTTGTTATATGGGATTTGAGGTTTTCATGTTGCTGATATTTCATATTGCAGTCGTCTGGGTTGTGACTCTGTGTAGTCTTGTAAATGGCTACCAGAGTTTCAGAAGGACCTGCTGCCACTGTCTTCAGGGTATCAGTAAACAGAGTTACGTTGTGTATTGGTAGCACAGAAAACCTGGACGAAAAAGAAAACTAGATGCAGACAGACGGATAACGATATGATGGGAGAATGTGGGCTGGATTCATTTAGCTTAGGATAGAGTTCAGTTGTGCAATAGTGTTAACTTGATAATGAAACTTTCAGGTCGCTAAAAGGCGAGAAAGTCTGACTAAGCTGAACGACTATCAGCTTCTCAACAAGGGCACTGCTACATGGACTTCGGTAGTTACCACCACATCAGTGCCTCGTACCGGATACTCATTTCTCTGCGATAAAACTGCCGGAGCATGACGTTTGCTCTGTGCCTAGACAGGAATGGAATCCTTACCGCCACTCCTATACGCCTTTGTGGCGTGGTACGTAGAGACATGATTTAAAACCTAACAGTGCTGGTACGTTACCAGCACCGATAAATACGTAACTTTTGATCAGTTGCAGAGGATGACATACATTCCCGTGACGAAATGTGACTTCTTGCGGTAGCGACGAGGTTCTTCCTGATGAAGTCTGCAAGTCGAAAATGTTCCTAACGTCCCTTGTAACATTACATTACATTACAAAACAGTCTAGCGTCTTCAAGTAACAATAAGGCAGCTAAAACCATAGGCCTGTACTTCTTTCTCGATCGAGTGGTCTGAAGATGTAAAGCAATGCTGGGACGGAATGAAATGCGAGAGGTGGTTGATAGACCAGGCCTATTAAGATGCGAGAGGTCCAATCTGCTGCCGGCACTTCAAAGTTGAATCGCCCTTGAGGCATGTCTTGGATAGGGCTGTCCAACACCCCTGTTTTCTTCAATCAGAATCATTTTCAACGACACCTCCCGGAGATTATGTAAATCCTCTCATTTAGTACATGTGTGCAAATTGTTTCCATGTTCTGAAAGGGTCGCTTGCCACAAACAGTGTGCTGCCAGATTTTAACCCTTTAAAACCTCGTGCTACTGTGCCTATCACCAGGTTTAACATTAAAAAATTCTGCGTTGTCCACACCGTGAATTTATGCGTTTTATATGGATCTCAGAACAAACAGCAGTCGTTTCCCTGTACATCTTTAACTTACTGTTTTTTTAATAACCGAGGCGGAGAGTGTTTACTGTGCGGTGCGAAGTAAATCTTTAATACAATTCAGTCTAATTTGCCTCTTATCGCGGAGGCCTGGGTTCGATTCCAGGCAAGTCCACGCGAGATTTTTAATGGACAAGCTGGTACTGGGGGAAAAGTTTGTTTCCAAGTACTTCAGTTTTCCCCTCTTAATATTTCACGAGAGCTGCATACTTTCTTCCTCTGCATGTTGCTCTTACCAGGACAAAGTGCGAAGCCTTAGACCCCCTCCCACCCCCCCACCCCCCAAAAAAGCAATGGTTTTTGGGAAATTGGGGATCATATGGTGCAAAATACTTTCATTGAGACTTTCGAGATTTAAACTTTATCTGTTCGCACGTTCAGTTATCGATTTCGTGGTTTTTCCTTCTCTCTTCCAAGAATGAAAAGGGCAGTTATAATTTCTTGGCTGTGTGCCGCGTTTGATTATAGCGTCTGGCCAAGACGGATGAACTCCCAGAACGCTTCATTCGTTTTGAACTTCTGTGTTCGAACCATCTCCGTCACACCCCAGACTGTCAGTGCGTCATGCAATGTCATGAGGCTCTGATATTGCAGATCGCCTCCAGATATGGAGGGTAACTACAGATGTAATGAATAATCATATCGGACAGCCGACAAGGGGTGCTAACCTGACTTGGAGATTGGGGCGGGGGTTTGTCACATCTACCCCATAAAATAATCAGCGTGTTATAAATTTTTGCTTTGAAGTAAACACTGGGATACTGATGTGTGTGTGTGTGTTGTATTCGGGCCTACCGTGACATCACAGAATTCACACAAAATCAGCGTAGTCGAAACACGTAACGTTGTAACAAAATTCGCAACATGTGAGAATTTATATTTTGGTGGTACGACACACAGGCTTCAGACGCCAGCTACATATTACGAAAGGTATCGGCTTTGGACTGACTTTTGGAACAAGCTTCAAAGCGGTAGTAAGTGATGTGGCATTGGGAACTGGAAGGGCACAGTGTGTGGCCATGCTAATTGAATGTGTTGTATCAAGAGGATTTGCTGGAGAATTTTATCGGACGACATGAAGAGATGAGGGACTACGTGGGAGAACAAGGCGTGAATAAGAGGGTGATATTAAAATGAATGCAGTAGGAACAGCACGTGTGAGTCTGGATTGGATTTATTTGGATTAGGTTATGGGTCTTTTGAAAATAGTAGTGATGTATCTGATTTGTCTGTTCCCATGAAATATTCTATGTTAGTTTGCAGAACGTTTTGTGGTAAATAAAAACTTTATAGTGTAGCGCCTCCCCTCCACATATTCAGTGAGTAGGCCTACAGGGAGGCAATGCGACCGGGGCGTGAAGCTGACCACTCAATCCATCTAGGGCAGGGATACGAATGCGCGGGGAATGGAGGTTTACATCCACTCCCCCTTATGTGTGCATGGCAAGCACTGTTACGGCACGCCTAACGAACCTTGCTCTATGTAAACAGAACACACCCTACATCACGAATCTCTGGAGCTTGGTTCCATATACGTCCACTGGTAAAACTGAGCAATTTCAGAACGAAATAAAAAGTTGATTGCTATTCCGTCCTTATATTTTTTATAAATTTAAAACTTTTCATGTACTTAATTAACACCATGACATGAGGACGTATGGAGCAATTGAGGTATAACTCCACTCATTCTTAACTTCGTCACTAGATGGAGGTGAATGATCAGATTCATAAGCCGGATGCTATATACTGCGGGGGGGGGGGACCTGTTACCCACTGAAAAGGAGGTTTGGTTTGTCCCAGAGCCAGTATGGATACTTTGGAGAGAAGAAAAGACTCTTTACTGTGCCGAGAACAGAATCCGGTTTTTCGGCTTTCTAGGTGACAGGCCAATTACTATAGCAACCGAGCTACCTGACCTAGCGATTATTATATGTACCACCAGGTTTAACACTAACAAGGCAGACAATGTATTTATAACGTAACAATGTGGTGCGTTCGCGTAACGTTTATACCTCCTCGACTATCCAAACAGCCTGATGGAGTTTCATTTAATATCGTCGACAAAAAGAAAAGGTACTTAGGTCTTCATGTAAAGTTCCCGATATTTATGCCAGATTTTAACCAAATTTGGGATTTTTCGACATATTTTCATGTAAGCCCTCAACATCAAATTTCGCTTAAATCCGTCCAGTGGGAGCCGCGCTGATACTTGCGAACAGACAGACGGACGAAGGGACTAACAGCCTGATACCATTCTAGTTGAAGAGAGAGCTCTTATGGCGATGTAATATTGCCAGCAACACAGAAACATGCCTCGCGTGAAGTCACCGATACTTTTACCCGATTATAGACAAATATGAATTTTTTCAATAGGCTTTTATAGCCCCTAATAACACATTTTACCGCAGTTCGTCCAGTTTGAGCCGCAATGATACACATAGATGGAAGGACAGGGAGACTGACAGGCAATATGAAGTCGTCCGTCAGTCGCGACTATGCGAACGCATCTAAAAACTGCTCTCTTTGTCCACACAGTATATTTGTATGTTCGTATGATTATTAAAATGAACAGCTGTTATTTCGTTATACATTATTCACCGATCGGGGAAGTACTAACTAAATCTTTTTATATAACATACATTAATATTAGTCTTCAAATGTGAGCCGGGTAGCTCAGTTGGTATAGCTACTGACTACGGGCTGGACGGTCCGGTGGGGACGAGATTTTTCGCCCGTCCAGACCGGTCCTGGGGTCCACCCAGCCTCCTGTGAAATGGGTACCGGGTCTTTCCCGGGGGTAAAAAGCGGCAGGGGCGTGCTGCTGACCACTCACCCCCTTGTAGTGCCGCGGTCATGGAAGAGTAGAGCTATACCTCTACCCACCCTCTGGGCCACACCGGGCCTGTAACGGGAACACTACCTTTTTATTAGTCTTCAAACGATTAATGATATATTGTGGTGTATCTGCTCGTTTATATTACATTTCTTGTTCTCTCCGTGGCTACTCGTAATGTAGTTAATTTTCGGTGGATCTTGCGTCCCTAGATCTTCAATTTGTGTGCTTCTGTTTGCTACATAAATTACCTATTTTCGCCAATTCATTGCATGTACAACTTTGCCCTATATGACAAACGTATTTGCCTGTTTCTATGTAAATGTTACTTTTGTTAGCATTTATTTAAGTGGCGCTTGTATTGTCACCTCCTGCAATTCGCAGTTTCGACAAATGGCGAAACCATAAGTCTTTCCATTTATTCTAGCTACCAATCACATAAATCCGTCTGTGCCTGAGAGGTACCTTCGCTGTGGTCTACTAGACGTTTTGCTCCAAACACGTGCGGTTGTGTGTTCACCAGAAACTGGGACTCTGTTTGACCGGCATCGAGCACCGTACTCTGACAACACCGGACTTTCAGAGGTAACCATTCGAAAATATATTTTGTCACAGCATAATATTTCTGTCTGAAAGGTGCTTACGCATTTGAATTTCTCCAGTTTGCTGTGCGTTCTCCGATTTACATCGTGTGTTCGAATGTTTACCATTAATATGTAAATCTACTGAAATTTCGTTGAGTCATTATTATAATCATCATCATCATATAGGCGTAACTCTGCTAATAATATGGAGGGGAGGGGGGAATAGGCCATGGGTATTAGGAAAATTAATTTACATATGAGGCAAGTTAGAAAGAGGGGGAAGATTCGTCTGAATGCAGATTTTTTAATTTTTTCTGTATTTTTACCACCCAAATATACCTCTAGAAAATATTTCTACTTTTCTGTTTGCCCTTCTTCAGATCAGTAGCAAAAATCTATCTTTAGGTACAAAAATATTGGAGGGCCATTTGCCCCCCCCCCCAAGTTATGCCTATTATTATTATTATTATTGGTAAAATTATTAGTAGTAGTAATCGTAGTACTAGGTATAGTAGAATAGTATCAGTAACAGTATTAGTAACAATAGAAATATTATTATTTGCAGTGCTGGTGGTGCTGGTGTTGATGGTGGCCTGTAGGGTTACCATAACAGCATATACGCAAGTTACACAGTGGCAGTATCGGACACTGTCATAAAAATCAGATGTGCGTTCACATCAAATTACATGCATTATAATGACTGCAAACTATGAACATTGTTTTGTTGACCGTTTTACTTTGCCGTATAATAGGGCACCATGTACAGCTGACTGTATCTTCTGTGATTTGAAAGTCTACACGACTGAACCTGACACTCAGTTTCAATATAATTTCCCTAAAGCTACGTTATACTGCTGTCGGTGCTTTTGATATCCCTGTATCTGAACACACAACAAAACGTCAGGCCACACACGAAAATTGTGGGTTGATAAGATTGCAGTGTGTGTGTGTGTCATGTAACTTTTAACAAACATAAATTTTCACGAAAAATGGTGTAAACGTAACGCCATCGGAGGACACCCCAACTCCGTACAGTTTAGTTTCGTACAGTCAGATTTTTTTTGGAGGGGGGGCGGTAGGGAGAGCCAATTTGACCATGCGAGATAATGCTTCCACTGCGGTATTACTGACGAACGATACTTCCTGCGGTGTGCCGCTGGGTTGCTGGTTCAGTATTTTCCGACTTTCGAAGGAACATATTTTCGTCTGTACGGATTGAGGAAGCCCTTGGACCTGTCACGTTAAGGGCACTACATTTCCTCCAAGCAAGGGAGCACTAATCCAGCGACACGACGTCACATCCCAGCAGAACTGAATCATCAGCACTTACACAAATTTAACGTCCAGAAGTATATCGCTTTTTCAAGATATTATTTCTGCAGAATACGTAACTGCAGCTGGCCGTTCGTACGGACACTTTCTTTAGCTTTTGATGTAATGACAGCAAGTAATTAATATCAACATGCAATTTTTCGTCGAGCACAACTGTTTCATTTCCTAATACAGTTGAATAGCGCCGAACGGAGATACGCACACACCCCACAGTAACACAACTGGTTATCACGTATGGTTCTACCAAGCCATCAGCATCACCCTGAAGATGGGGAACAGCCAGTCTCTGAAATGTCGGCCACCTTTCACACCTTGACAAGGCTATCTGTCCGAGAACGTTTTATTGACTGGCTACAAGTTTCGTTTCAGGCTACAAGGTAATTAAAATGTAATGTAAAACAAAGACTATTGCCAGTTGAAATCAAGATAGAGCTCATTACTGATTTCAACTGACAGTGTACTTAATTATATATTTTATATTAGTTTTTAATTACCTTGTGGCCCGAAGATGGCTTATAGTTTGACGAAACATTTAATTATTCATCTGTAGTAATAAATGAAACAGTTGTGTTGGACTGGAGAGTGACTTTATGTTGCTGTAAGGCACAGTGGGGTGAGCTATGTAAAGACAGCAACTGACAAACCAGGCATATGAATTACGGTGCACAGACGGATCATGAATATACATACATGTCTTTTATGAACTCTTTCTGTGAGTTAAAAGGTTAAAAAACATGGTGACGATAAGAACATTTTGAGGTAACACATGGCATATGTAACACATAGCCTGCTTAAGTAATAGTTCGTTGACAAAATAGAACAAATATTAATAGCAGACATGTAAAACTGGAAATCTATGCGGGGAGAAATTAGGTTTTATGCTTTTTGCTTGGGACTTCTTTCATGTATAGGATTGGGCGGATTATATTCGATTGGAAAACGTCACTGGACTAGCTTTACGGGAAAAAAAACAGCTATATAGCTTTCGACGATTTTGTAGAGGATAGAGCCCATGGGTGTGTTTTGTGTGGCGCTGAGCAGTCTGTCTGTAGGACTGTCGGGTATCTCGCTTTGTGTCTGGGATATCTTGGATTCTAATTTCTGGGTAATGACCGGCTCTTCTGACAAATTTTTGGCCTTTCTTTTGCATTGTAGCTTGCGGCATATGATGGAGTGAAATAGGGCACGGTAACTTCCATTCGCACCCTTTCGAAGTCCCAGTCCGTGCTGTAACATATTTTTCTGTCTTATCTAACTTGACTGTATGTTGTAATTAAGAGGCGGGTATGTATAAACAAATATACGAGGTACAAATATACATCGCATTTGCCTTACGATGGCTTATACAATGGCCGAAACATGTCGCAGTAGCGTATAGATTAAAATAAAGACAATTGTTGAGCAGGCTAAGCTATTTGCTATCTTCAAACTATGCAATACAAAGTATCCGAAGTTATCCCAACACTGTAATTGAAAGCAAGAATTTTGAGCTGTAGTCATTTGTACTGTACGTTTGCCGAAACGATAAATCGCCCCTCTTTGTTCGCTGTAATTTGTGGCGGTAATTCGAAATACCGTGTAATAGAAATTTTCTGTTTAGAGACTTTCATGCTTACTATGTGACAGGAGCGATGTATCGGGTGCCGCGAAGTCGGGGGGTTGGCTCTAATTCATATTTTGTATACATGTAAAATAACCACTGAAACCGAGTGACAACCCAATTGCACGTAATAAATATTATTTAATTTATTCGAAGGAACGTTCTCAGCTACATGTTACCTCATCAATGGTGTGGTTGTTATGAATGGCGAACTGGGAGGGAGTGGAATGTGTAAGGAAGCAGGCCGAGCATTTGTATTCAGAAACAAAAATATCGTGATAACTGGTCTTTGGCCAGAGATTTGAACCCGTAACCTCTCGACTAATAATCAGACCTACTCTACGATACTGCATTGAGAAAACAGATGATGGACGCAAACCGTACTGCTTGACCAGCTTGTGGTGAATTCCTTCCAAACCTGCTGATCCAATAGCCACATAGGCCCGTAACTAACTCCACAGAGCAGAGTCCTTCTTGAGACGCTAACAGGATCTCAGCTAGCCAAGAATTTCCCCGAATTTATGGAACCCGAAAGTTCATTACCGTATCAAAAGAGCCCTCCACCCGCCATTTTTCTAGCCAGATCAATTCAGTCAATGGTCTCCTATTTCACTTCCTGAAGATCCATTTTAATATTATTCTCCCCTCTATCCCTGGGTTTTCCAAGTGGTCTCCTTCCCTCCGGTTTCCCCACTACAACCCTGTATGCACCTCTCCTCTCCCTTATACGTGCTATGTTCCCCACCCAACTCAGTCTTCTTGATTTGATTACCCGAATAATATTTGGTGAGGAGTACAGAGTACTAATCTTTTCACTGTGTAGTTTTCTCCACTCCCTTTACCTCGTACCTCTCAGGCCCAAATATTCTCCTTACCACCCTATTCTCAAACAACCTCAGTCTATGTTCCTCCCTTAATGTGATAGACCACGTTCTGGTAGATAGTTTTCACCCTTTTTATAGGCCACGAAGGCCCTTTGGTTGAATAGAGGTACTGCTCTACTCTTTGTAGGACTTCGGCATTAGATGGGAGTGAGGGAGAGACCAAGTTCTTTATATCTTATGTCTTTGTATCTTTAGGTAGCAAACTGGAAGACAAAAGATTCTGCACTGAGTGGAAACAAGCATTCCCTGACTTCGATCTGCTCTTCATTTCTTCCTGAATAGAATTTTGATTCGTTAGTGTTGTTCCCAAATATCAGAACTGCTCCACCCTTTCAAAGGAACTATTATCAATCTTGATATTGTGATTTCGTCCTGTATTCTGATCTCGAGACATGACCATGTACTTAGTTTTACTAGCATTTACTTTTGTTTCAGTCCCCTTACTAGCAATTACCAAAGCTTCTGCGTTTTTCTTTACAATATGTATGCTTCCTCCCAATATATTAACATCTTCAGCATAAACTAGAAGCTGATGTGTACCACTTAATTTCCAGCGTTCCCGGTTTACCTGAACCCTCCTAATGACATATTGACATAGGTCTACTCGTGATGTATGCTAGCTTGCCCCATTATCCTTCACTAGCATCAGCAATATGAATGCAATAGACAAGCTTGCGTTTTATGCTCTTAATAAACAACAGAAAGAATGAAACCTATCGGCTGTGCGTGTTTGGAGCGCACGTTGTTTTTCTTGTATCAGTCATTCGCGAGTCAAATAGTTGGTGGTCCTGCAAGGGATTATGAGCGTGCGTCATAACCTGTCTTTGCTGCCGGCACGCGATAGCTGTTAAGCATTTCTGAGACAAAAGAATGGGCACATAACTCTGTCCCTTTCTACCGAACCTCGAATGCTTGTTCCAATTCTCTGAATTCTACAACGGTTCTGAGCGAATACTGACGGACAGGTACGTAGAACTTGTCTGAACAGGAGTTCACGTTGGCGTAACTTGGTCATTGTCCGTGGTCTCTAGCTAAACATAGCCCGCAGTATTTCGAATAATGAATCTGTCTCCATTTTGAGATGGGAAGTGGAGAGGGTGAATCTACACAAGTGAAGTTATGCAAGCAGTTGGACAAATGGATGTAGGGCTGCACGCCAGAGATGCTACGTAGCGTGTGGCAAGAGACTGACTAGAGGTGGGACGTCTGCCGCATTACCAATGGAAGTCACATTGAACCATAACTATCCGAGGTAAAACTCGGTGTGTTTTGCTAC
>Ga0123352_10008768_pt1 | contig 15756 bp, 9 predicted proteins | sample TergutLab28metaG_FD_89700 | JGI IMG/M metagenome (GOLD analysis project Ga0123352, IMG submission 89700) | Labiotermes labralis P1 segment gut microbial communities from Petit-Saut dam, French Guiana - Lab288 P1 | ecosystem: Host-associated > Arthropoda: Insects > Digestive system > Gut ... | reverse complement strand
TCTTGTTTTATAATAAGTTTATTATATGTCTCTACATGTTTCGAGCACTATGTGCTCATCATCAGGAGGTCAAAATTGTATTATACAGCATCTGGTATCGTCACACTCTGTAGGTGGCCGTCCGGTGCATTAAGTTGGTTAATTACTAAGAATATCTATGTACTGTTTTAAGAACTGATCTTAAAAAATGTAATTCTTCATGCGGATTGTATGCATCTGAGGATAAGGTCCAGGAAGAGGCGGATATGGACAAAGCAATGCGATATTAATATTTTAAATTTCGTTAATTTGAGACTACTTGAATGAATGAGCGTCAACTACCTCTTGAAGAAGCGTCTGCGGCGTTGAATTAGATTGGTTCGTTTTGAATTTAGTATTGTTTTTTTTACCACATCATTAATTGAATCAAAAAGACTCGCATTAGTTGTAGATAGACAATAGGTCTTAAAACTCCTGTCAGATAATCACAGATATTAGAAATTGCGAATTTTGATATAAACAAAAATTGGCGTTAAGGGATTTATCCAACCACTCGAAGACACTCACCGGCGAAACAAATGGACTGTGCTCCTCCTACCACATGGCTCGCTTGCTCTCCTGCTAATCTTTAATAATAGTACATGCACACCGGAACACTGATCTCTACCCAATATGGAGTGTGAACAGTCTTTGTATGGTCACGCCCCAACTTTTCCTTCTTTAATAATGAGACTCTATCCAAGATAGACGTGTTATAAAGAAATTAAACCGTGTGCATGTTCAATACGATCATGCTACATCTACGCGTCACTTCGCCAGATACATTCACTTGCAAGGAAAATAATGTCCTACATCACCGGAATGACTGGCATTAAGATTATCAGTCTGATAGGTCACATACAAGTTTCGTAGGGAAAACAACCGTCCAAGAATACTTGCTATTACCTTTGACCTATACATGTACAATGACTCGAGGGAGGGGCACATGGATTTAGCACACTTGAGTGCTGCTGCCCGTATTTCGCGTGCACCCACGCAGTAGGAGATGTCATGTTACGTCGTTACTACGAAGACACAGTGTCTGCCCACCCACAGTGTTTGCGGGGGGGTAGCGTAAAATGTGCACAGTTATTCTGGCGCAAAAAGAAATGCCCACTTTACTCAGTTAAAAACCACACCACAATGAAAACATAGAAATAGAGGTGTGGCTCCACTGCACTAGACGGAAATGAGTACGGATCTTCTTGTTCCGGTCGCTCGTACCCTCAAGGAACAGCCTCCGGCAACAATTGGATTGGAGGCTGGCTGGACCCCAGGGTCGGTCCGGACGCTGTGAGAATGGAAAAGTCTTATAGCTATAGGGAATCGAATCCCGAATCTCCAGTCCATTTCAAATCCTAGTCATGATGATGGATTGAATACTAGGTCTGATGCTGGATTATTCAAAATAGGTTCCAGAAGAGGAATTCCACAGATCGGACGGAACCGAGTAGTTTATGTGCACGAGAGCGGACGCTCAAACACCCCCCACCCACCCACCCACCCAACCACCCATTCACTCACACTCACATTCACATTCACAAATCAAACATGATGGGGGTAAAGCAAACTCCTGGAAGTCAAGTTAATGTACCACAGATAGTTTGCAATGCTCAATGTAATATTGCTATAATTAATCAACTATAGTCACATGTGAATTTGTTGTATGTTTGTCCGTGCATCGTTGTATATGTGTAGAGAAGAAAACCAACTAGATGCTGCTGAATGATTTATTGCACTTATAGTCCCCTCAACATATTTCGGACACTTATATGCCCATCATCAGGAGCTTGAGATTATACTTGTGTTATTACCGCGTATGGTGTGTAATGCTTTGGTTGCTGGTGGTCGGCCGTCAGGTGCAGGGCAGCAGGCTATGCGTCCGGGATGAGGGAAGCGGCTCGAGCAACGTCCCTTGTCCCACCACCAACAACCAAGGCATCACACACCACATGCGGCAGTAACACAAGTATAGTCTCGAGCTCCTGATGATGGGCATATAAGTGTCCGAAACATGTTGAGCAGATTATAAGTGCAAAAAATCATTCAGTAGCATCTAGTCGGTTTTCTTCTCTACGCATATTGTCACATATGTTGGGAGAATCACGGTAAAACCTAGCGTCACTGCACAAGATGTCAGAGTGGAATATCTGTTTCGTGAGCTCAGATATGGAGAATTGTTTTCAGCCTACGCGTGCAGAGAAAGACTTCAGTTCAGGTGTCTTTCTGTGAACTGCTATTGAACGTTTTCACGAAGAGAGGGTTAGTCGGCTCCCGAAGTCCCTATGCACAGGCTCTGAGTCTTACAAAAGTTCTGTGTTTTGTGGGAAAGTGTGTAACCAAAAATACGTTTTTATGTATGTTTTAAAGCATAGCATGTTTCGTACAGCACGATTCGCGACAAAATTACCGTGTCGCTTCTCGTATATAAATTTGTTATTTTAAACTACTTTATATTTCAAAAAATTATAAACCTTAGATACGTCTAGAGGGGGACCGCGGTGGCACAGTGGTTAAGATGCTGTGTTACAAATCGGAAGGTCGCTGATTCGATTCCGGATGGTGTCATTGGAATTTTTCATTGACATAAAATCCTTCCGATCGCACTATGGCCCTGGGGTCGACTCAGCCTGTAATAAAAATTAGTGCCAGGAGCATTTTCTGGGGGTAAAGGTTGCCGGTGCATAAGGCTGACAACCTTACCACCATTCTGTGCCGTTGTCATGAAATCTGGGAACCGTAACTTCCTGGAACCCTCTGGGCACCTCGGGCCTGTAACGGGACTGCTTTACCTTTTAGATACATATAGAGTTACCTGAAGTATAGAAGGTACAAGCAAATGCAAGAAGTTGTGGCCTGGGTATAGACTGTGCAACGTTCTATCCTCAGTTTCATTTGCAGGCTACGATATTTTCAGATTATCGACTGTGGGAAGTAAACGGGTTTGCACAATGTCAACAAAACTGCCTCTTAAAATGACAACTTATTACTTCACAGGTTTTGGGGTTAACGTGATGTTAGTAACGAACAAGACCGACCGGTTTGCAGCAGAATAAAATTAACAGTCGGCTTATTTGCGACTTAGTGACAGTCAAGTTTTTCCCTAACAATGCTTCACTCGGGCGGTTTTAATTACATAAGCTTGTCTGACCACACTGCACGTCGTCTGTGCGGCATGACGTCATATACTGCAGCTCTATGCTGTCAACCCAAACTTATAATCAATGTGTTAACCAGCCACCACTGACCGTTAAGCGGTAAAAGAACTTTATATTAATTCATCCATTTAGGATTTTGATCGATCGTGTTTGCACTTTAAGTCAATTACGAAATCTACTACCTTTCTTTCCGGGTAACCGCAATGAATTTAAGTTGCAATGGCAACGAAGCGAACTGAAACTGGTTACTTAGTATATAGCATACTGCATCTAGAGGACAGTTGAATTTTTGGCCTCAGAGAGGGCAAAAATGTTCCATCCGTTTCCTCTTGTTTTATTTCCGTCCCTTGAAAACGTGTACTTGCCTTAATCAGTCACCCGCTTGTCGTTTGGCATTAATAAGTCTGTGTCACGTCAGATAAAATTATTGCGATTTTCAAAACATTTCCACAAGAGATAGCCCTATATTGATAAAGGAACTGAACCTTCAGATTTCGTACGACATGTTGCAGAACTTGACAGCCTGTGGACTGTCATGATCCCAAGAATGATTCTGATCATGAAGTGAACATAAATAAATACTGTTTGAAATAAATATTGTGGACTTGTGGGATATCAAGCTGTGTAATCTAGTGAATGGTTATTAAAGTGTCTGTGTAATAAAAGTAAAGTGTTCCTGTTACAGGCCCGGTGTGGCCCAGAGGGTGGGTAGAGTTATAGCTCTACGCTTCCATGACCGCGGCACTAGAAGGGGGTGAGTGGTCAGCAGCACGCCCCGGCCGCACTTAACCCCCGGGAAAGACACGGTACCCATTTTACAGGAGGCTGGGTTGGCCGCAGGGCCGGTTTGGACGGGCGGAAAATCTCGTCTCCAACGGGATTCGATCGTGGACCGTCCAGCCCGTAGTCAGTCGCTATACGGACTGAGCTACCGGGCCCACATTTGTGTAATGAGACCCCTCATTTTCGATACAATCCAGAAGACCAATATGAATTTCCAGAGTAGTGAGTACCTCACGTTTTTTGCAGTGTCAGATGAGTTTTAAACGAATGGAGACGTCCCTTTAGTAAAATGGTTCTTTGGGTATTTCTAGAGTTATGGTAGGTTTACTGAACTTTCCGAATGTGCCAAATGATAATAGGGGAGAGGTAAAAAATACTGGTCTGAATGCCGCTGTGGCGTCTGTATGTGTAGGCGATCTGTACTATTTATCTATAGCATCCCGTTAGTACCTAAAAGAAAGGTGCTAAAATGTTATTTAAGTGTGCCGTATGTGGAGTGACTCAGATGTGGAAAGTACTGCACAACGAACTTTACACAGCTTATATTTACAAGTTTGTTAGGACAGTAGAAGAAGTAAGCAGCTACTGGATGATCTTAAGAAAATGAGAGGATACTGGAAATTGAAAGAGGAAGCACTAGATCGCAATCGGTGGAGAACTGGCTTTGGAAGTGGCTATGGATCTGTCTTAAGGCAGACTGCAGACTGAATAAGTAGGTTACTTTTGGTTGGACATGGAGATCGGATGGGAGAAACACAAAATACACGCTTCTGTCTGTGTGTATGTATACACAGTTTACGTAGTATTTTCTTGTGGGAACCTGTTTTAAAGAAAGCAGCATGGATGATCACTGAATAGACGGAAACAAAATACCCAAAAAATTATGTGCTACATTAATTTATTAAGAAACAAGTTCACATAAAAATCTGCAAACAGGGAGAAGTTTCTTAAAATGGATTTAGATTAAATTAATGGAAATTTGATGTTCGCGTTACCGTGCAGTCTTAGTATGAAATGACGTGTGAGACCAACTGGATGCAACAAATTATGGTTTATTAATAATCCATTAGCTCTACATGTTTCAGGCACCATTATGCCCATCTTCAGGAGCGCAGGCCATATGTTACTGCATATGATATACCGTGTGCACTGCACACGGCCTGTTCCCGGCTTCCCAAGACTCCAGCCAGCACATCCAGTGCTGAAACCCATATGCAGTAACATACGGCCTGCGTTGCTGAAGATGGGCTTAATGATGTCTGAAACATGTTGTGCTATTGGATTATTAATAAACCATAATTTGTTGCATCTAGTTGGTCTCACACGTCATTTCATTGAAATTAATGGAGTTCAGAGTTATGAAACAACCTATGCAGCCTACATATTACAACAAAGGGGGATAGTTTCGCAAATGGTAGAAGAATTCCCTATAGGAAATTGTTTTGTTGCTCGTAGGGTTATAAACGTGGCTTCGAACTCATGAAGAACACAGAGAAAGACAACTAAGATGCTGAGGAGAACGTTAAAAATTAAAAGAAACGTATGTAATAGGATGATGAAAAGATTACGTAATGACGAACTACATAATCCGTAGTGTGCGTCAAATAAGTTGTTGTTGTGGTGGGCTTGTCAAGGAGAACGAGTTTGGTGGAGCTTATGTCAGGCATGGGACAGATGAGAAAGACATGCAGATTAAGGTCGAAAAACCTGCAGGACGAAGATAAAGTGCGAGACCCGAACGTACGTAGAAAGATGATATTAAAATGTACGAGACAAATGGGGTATGAGATGTGGACCGGAAAAATGTGGCTTAGGCCGTCGTGAAAATGGCTGATGAACCTTCGAGTTCCTTATAAGGCAGATAACTTCTTGACCTGCACATGGGAAGTTTTAACGTTTTAAATAGGACTGTTCTCCATGTAGCTGAGGTAGTAACTGGGAAAATTCACCATTAACAGAATTCAGAGAAATCTCTACGCCTCTTCACCTTTAGACAATTAAAACTGAATGGCTATCTTGAACTCAGACAAGTGCACTATATAAGATAGCACTGAATTCGAAAATCAAGTCACCAAGCAAGGATTTATTATAAATGCTTTAATTTAGTTCTATGCTGGACAGTTTTTATCATATCGATTAGCTTTATTCTCTGCTTTTCTGATTTATCTGTGTTTTTATAGCTACGTGTTATCTCACGTACATCGCGGAAGAAAAACATCCTGTTTAGCGTCTATCTACGTAGCACTGCGGAACGTGCAAGCCTCCCCCAACACTCCCTCTTGCCAATCACAAATTATCCTCTGTACCATCTATATTAATATAAAAAATGAGTTGCAATGACTTTGTATTTTCTTCTTATACTAAGCGCAATGTCCTAAACAGGCGCACAATTGCGTACCTATGTAGACAACCAGAGAAGATTTATGTGGCTTAGGACAGTGCCCATTTAGTGATGCGGAGAATTTTATGACTGTCTATCAATATTTTACAGAAATATGAACTTAAATCATTGTAAAGAAGGGATAATCTTTAACCTTATTAAGAGTAATTTACTTTTCTACTAGTGATTCACTACTGTACTTGACAAATGTAGGAATTTGGGCGATTTCAGGCTTCCACTGAGATGTAAACGAGGTATGCTTTATTTGGGATTTCACACACCGTCGATTAGTAATTTTGTACCGATGATTCGAGAAAACCTATCGGTCCCATCTTCAAGGGCCAAGTAGTCCAAGAAGACTGCTTTAAACTTGAAGATGTCACGATAAGTTGTCCCGAAATGTCGGCATAAAACGATCATTCGGCTCCGCTTAAAATCCTAAAAAAAAACGCCAGATATTTTATACAAAATTACTTTGACGGAAGAAATGTATAAATAAACTCATTTGTACAAAAAAAAAAAGAAGAAATTGTTAGATTTTGGGACGCCAGAGATAATTTTCTTACCTGTTGTAGCATTTTATTCCACTCCGTTATACAGCAAAGCCTAAGGCCTTTCTTTGACAGAAGCATAAAACACTACGGAGCTGTAACTTTCCCGAGGAAGCAAACACAGTAATTTTCTTATTATTGGCATAGAATCAAGACATTAACAACGTTCTGCCTCCCACATGCTGTCACTCCTTAGTGCTAAATACTCTCAAACTAGTAATTCTCATATTTCTGCAATCTGATTTAGTGAACTTCTTATCCACTTAGGACGGCTCAATTTCGCATGGTGCTGGTTGCATAACAAATGACGTATTCTGAAAAAGCACAAGAGACTTAAGCGGCTCTAGAACCTAGTCACATGCATTGTTGCAAAATCACTGGGCACACGGATTATAAGGTCTAAGGTTCTGAAACACCGTGCTTCCAAGTATGTTGTAATTTCTGTTGCTGAGTGGAACTATCGAACTGTGTACAATACTGTGAACCATATCTTTACTGAGAGAAACTATCGACCTGTATAACATATTGTGAAACACAGCTGCACTGAGAGGAACTATCGACCTGTGTACAATACTGTGAAACACAGCTGCACTGAGAGAAACTATCGAACTTGTACAATACTGTGAACCACAGCTGCACTGAGAGGAAATATAGACCTGTGTACAATACTGTGAAACACAGCTGCACTTCATAGGCTGTTGCAGCATCAACTTTACCTACGTACAGTACTTCAGTTTGCCCGATCGACCTTAGATTCTCTGAGATAGTTGTATGGTATCCTTGGGTTAACGGCGTATTTAATTAGTGTATTTTGGTGGCAGAAGTTTAAGACAAAGTATATATTTGTGACTTTAAGTCCCGCGATTCACGGATCCTCTTTTACACTACATGTTTTCTGGGGTCAGAAGTCAAACGTTTAGATTATGTACGTCCATCACGGTTAGTCTAATGTTTGTTCAGCTTGTCCAGATATTCCACACATTTGTGAAACTTGAACATCCATTACCATATTTAGAAAATCCCACCAATGAAGTGTGCAATCAGCAAGTTGAATCATTGCAAGTTGACATGCCCCATTCTAATATTCTCCTCCGATCTACTGCTAGATCTCCCGACAAGTCCCCTGGCATATATTTTGACTACGATTCTACACGTAATTGGTTACATATCACAATTTTACGACAATGTAATCTTAAAACATTCTTCACGCAATCTGTTCTCTAAAAGAACTTTAGACCTTCGACCTTATCTGTACGAACTATACCAGAATTCTTTTATTGAAGTTGGCTTCGAGACGAAGGAAAGGGTTGCCGTGATTACAGTAGCCGAAAAAATAGTGCAATAACTGAATGTAACCTAAAATATATACGTATAGAGATTTGTACAGGTATTGTGAAATGTTGCTAATTGCGCGGTTTTGTGGAATTTCAGATCTGTCACTCTGTCAGTTGGACTTAATTAAGTCTAAATACATTCCTTTTCTAACATTTTAAATTACTCAAGAGAAATAAATTCAAGACACATTTAGGGCAAGCCATTTCAAGCGCCTTTCCTTACTTTCATTTGAATTTCATTGGTACCACACAAGAGAGAAACTTCCAACAAAAGATGACGCTGCCAATTTCCACAACAGTGCAACTATAATTTACTTTTTCTCAGCAGTTCTCCAACATTTACAGCTTGTCCTTGATCCACCTATTTCAACGTGCATATTATCTTAACGCCACTAAACATCTACTGATGCTGTTTACGCTAGAGTGATTTGTAACAACACACGGTAGAATAGGCAGGGTAATTGCAGGATCGAGCGGGCCCAATGACGTACTTCAAGGTATCTGCGGTAACATCGATATAGAAGTGTAGGTTTTTACATATTTTGTGTACGTCTACGTAAGTTTGTGCACTTAAATGACTTTCCTTTTAAATAATATGTTCCCAAACAATAAAAGATTTACTTGTTCTTATTCTTATTCTTATTTTTACTCTCATTCCTCCTCCTCCCCCGATCATGGATTGGGAGCTTCATTCACATTCCGATGCTTAGAAATTTAAAACTTGTCATGACATCTAATTCTGGATCTTACAACATTTCTTTTTACGTACAATATTTTGACTTTATAAGTAAGCTAAAAAATGTTAACTGCAAACATCCACAACTGCTGGTTAGTCAAATGGGTCGGAATATACTGACAAGTGCCACAGGTATGTTAAAATATTTTATTAGAAATTACAAGGCCCGGGTTGATATATTCCTTTATATCGGATGTTAAATTGATTTCAAACTTAACATTCCGCAATAGAATACGCTGTTGACGTAATTCATATTCCGAGCACTAGATTTATTAAACAACATTTGATCAAACAAACTGCACACTCCATAATAAATAATCATTTGTCACTACGTTCCTACTATACATTTCGACCTCTACAAGGTCGTCGTCGACGTCATAATCATCATCATCATCAGAGAGGTATATACAAAGACATAAAAGTACAGATATTTCTGTCAAATATGTTAGTGTGTAGTGTTGATTAAAATTACTAGAAATGTTTAAAATATGAATAAATTAGCAAATATATTTTTCAATTCTAAACAATATTTTATATTACATTGTTTACAAACAACTATGTAAATTTTTGTCACCTTCATTCAAAGAGAATATCCCTTCGTTTTTGGGCTGGTGTTTATGCCATGGTGCATCACTGAATAGGCTGTATTATTTGTGTGATTGATTAATGTCAGAGTTAACGTCTTCTCCAAGTTATAAAAGGCGATACGTGATCCTTTATACCAAAGCAAGAGATTTTGAAGTTGCCATTTCGATCATGGAAACTATAGGCTTCACTGAGTATTTCTGATCTTACTTAAGTAATTTTGTAGACTATTACGACGAATTTTGACGTTTTGCTGACCGTGCATCTCAGTATATTTATCTCAGTATTTAACCAACTTGATGCACAAAATTTGTTTCGCAGTAAGTTTTATTTCATGCCTCTACATGTTTCGAGCACGTGTGCTTATCATCAGGAGGTCAAAATTGCATTACACAGCCTCTGGTATCATGACACCTATAGGTGTGATGTAATCTAATAAAACTTATTGTGAAACAAATTTTGTGCATCAAGTTGGTTAAATACTGAGGTAAATATTACGAAGAGTTATTACTTTTGTTCTTAAAATGGACATTCTGTCTCTTTCTGTCTGTGAAGATTTTGTGTACCTGCCTTACCAACGCAAGTGTTAAACGTTAAAATAAAAAATTGGTATGACAATTGGGTGCATGGTTTACGAGTTTCTGGATATTCTTTAAAAATGAGTGTAGTGCTTAGTGCGTGTCCTTCAGGAAACATTAATGTCATGAAAAATGTGTCCACCTTCCTGTGTCATTTTGGTACCGACCGAGAAGCAATGGATATAACCAGAATAAAGGTGAGCTAAAATATTACGTTTAAATTACATCTCTGGAGAAATTCACTTTTATTATAATCAACTTATGCACATATGTGCATAAGTTGGTTATAATAAAAGTGAATATATATCAATATGCACGGTGAGACAATAAAAATATCTCTGGAGATATTTAATTGTTTAAGTGCTAAGTACATTGCGGTTATAACTGGCAAAGTTTTCTGTTGGAGATAATCCAGCTATGCAAAGAAAATAAAGTGAAAAAAGTTCAGTTACTTAGCGGTAATTAGAGTAATTTTAAAAAGCAAGGAAAATTTAGTGGAGATCATACTCTAAATTTATGCGTTGCATTTTTCTTATTTACATGTTCTATCCATTTCTTCTCTACAATGTTCATGCTTTATATATTGACCATATTCTTTTCTCTACTTCATCACCCATATAATGTTTGATGTAAGTTCAAACTATGGAGATCTACATTAAGCAGTTTTGACACACTGTCTTTATTTCAACTCTCTGAGGTCCAGGTTTTATCCTCAGGGCCCTATGCTCAGATACTTCATCTGCATTCTTTATAGAGGGCCCGGTACAAACTTACATGTCAGTAAGAAATACCGGGTGGAACTAAGTTCTCCTGCGTATGAATACTTGTGGTGAAACTTTTTAAAATTTCGAAAAATAAAATCATTGTCTTAAATTGTGTTTGGGAGGAGCTTAGCTAGAACACACGAGCAGTCGGCCTAAGTATTGCTCAGCCTGATCGTTCCACTTTTCGGTAACACAGTGACGTCACTTTACGTGCTCCCAATACTTCATTTGTCTCTCCAGTCTTGCGACTGCCTTGCCACACTTGGCACCACTTTCACGCTACTTCTTACACAGATTACGACTGCCCACTGAGCACGACATTTAATTCAATACAACCATAAGATATACCTTTTTAGGATTCACATTACTTGAATACTTAATTACCCGGCATATTCTGCCTGAAATGTGCCCGAATTCAGATACAGTTGATGTTTATTGGACCGTGCGTCATTGTAATAGCTGAGGAATAAAAAACCAACTAGATGTCACTTGCTACTTTCATTTTTCTTCTTAGAGACTCAACATGTTTCGGGCATTAATACATATGTCCTTCTTCAGTAGTTTGCGACTATGTTGCTGAACTACCACATTGGCTGTATTGTTCTTGGTTTCCTGTGTGTTGGATTTAGGGTGCGGTTCGGCTAGGGTGGTATCCGGGCTGCCGGCAGCCCAACAGCCCGGATACCATCCCAGCCGAACCGCACCCTAACTCCAACACACAGCAATCCAAGAACGAAACGGCGAATGTGGTAGTTCAACAACATAGTCGCAAAATCCTGAATATGGGCATATTAATGCCCGAAACATGTTGAGTCTCTAAGAAGAAAAATGAAAATAGCAACTTGACATCTAGTTGGATTTTATTCCTCAGATAATTTTTTCCTCTCAAGTGTCCTTATATACAGGGTGATTCGAAATGATTGTCTGGGTTTTAACAACCTCGTTCTCTAGATGCAACCCCATGTGTTTTCTTTCTATGAGGTTACGTCAAGGATCAGGTTTATGTTCCTGCTCTTCCCGCAAGTAGCCCGGAACTGAAGGTACGAATCAGAACTGCCATTGAAACCATCACCGCTGACGTGCTACAAACATGGAGCGAACTCGATTATCGTGTTGATGTCTGTAGAATTACAAAGGGTGCACATATAGAGCATCTGTAAGGTATGTAACAAAAACTTGGAGTGTTGTTCTATTAAATAAAAAAAAACATGTACTCTTATCTCAAGTGTATTGTGTATGATAAGTTGTTAAAACCCCGACAATCATTTCGAATAACCCTGTAAAGCTATCCCATTATAGGCCTGGACAGGACCTTAGGGCTCCCGGAGGTTGAGGCCCCCAGAATTTCTAAACACTTGGCAAATGAAGATGGTATAGTCGTCAGCCATACGCATCGGCCGCATTTCCACCTCCCCCCCCCCCCAAAGGAGACATCCCAGGGTCGATCCCAGGGCCCAAGTAATCTTATATGGCAGACATAAATAATAGATAGAACAGTAATGAAGGTAACTCTGAATGCGACTGACAGAGTTCGGCTCTGTCTGAGTCCAGTACGTGTCTACGAAACTGTTGGCATCAGCCTGTGGGAATGTCTGATGTCTCGGAGTGTAAGAGAGGCTAATGTTAAAAATCTTTCGTGATTTGGTACTTATTTCGTGATTTGATCGCATCCCGTTTAGCGACTTTCCTCATGAAGCTGTTTCTCTTCAGCACATTTTGCTGGCACATCTTTTAAAGCACTCTAACATAAAATCCCCCCTCTCCACATCTTCTCCAACTCACAATTCATTCATTCCGTTCACTTCTCTTTCACCGCTACATGACCTCTGCCAGGCAATATAATGAGATGCATACACGCAAACCTGCTGCTGTGCCTCCTTACCAGTCAATGGAGGAGTACGAGGTATGGCCGTAAGCCATCACACCTTTACCATATCCGCACTAGATGGAGGTGGGTTATGAGGTACACGCTCCAATAGCTTCACCTCCAGAAAAACTGCCGCTGGTAATCAGGGAATAAGATGATCGGTGGGCCCTGAATGTGGCATGACGAAGAGAAAACACTCTTTCTCTAAACGTTTTACATCTAAAATTCTGGATGAATTTTTCTTTTCCCAAATGAGTGCCACACGTATTACAGGTGAAAGCCTTGTCCATTTAATAAACTTAAAATATAGAGTAAGGGATATTAATTGCCAAGTTTCTTATAACGTTATTTGTTTTGTCATTTATTGTTCTTTTCCTTTCTCTTCTCTCCCTCTCAGGTCCATTTATCTTCCTAGCCATTTTATTCTAAGACACTATCAAATCTTATCCCTTAGTATGAGGCACCCAATTATCATGTTGTTCCAGTAGAACGACTGAAACGGTTTGCAGTCTCTATATTATTATTATTATTATTATTATTGTTGTTGTTGTTGTCACGACCTTTTCTTCCTGGCACTTCTCCTCAACCAATGATGATCTCAACCGCTCAGGCGTCAAGTTTCAGAGTTATTATTATTACTATCATCATCACCACCACCAGTAGTAGTAGTAGTAGTATTCTGAAAGGCGCAGGAGGCACGTTTTCTTCGTGTTATTAATCAGTGGTGTGAAGGTATATTCAGAATTACAAGGCACTCCATCTGGTAGAATGACCATATTTTTTGAAAGACGTTATTAACAACGAAGTCAAAGAATTCTATCCTATACTTACTGTGGTTGGAAAAAATACGTAAGATATCTTGGCAATAGGAACCGTGTCGTTAAACAAGACTGAATCTAGGCGGTGGAATTTCTCCACATCGGCGCCACTTTAAAATTCTGTTCTTAACCGAAAAAAAAAACACATTTTTCCGAAACAAATAAGCTCTAATTTTTGTTATTATATTTATTTCGATTTTTTTATATTGTTCCTAAATACGAACGAAAGAAGAGCACATCGGAAGACGCCCAAAATTTCGTGTAAATCTGACTGGAGAATATAAGAAATTTCCCATTTATATGGCGGAACTGTCCGTTGCCAATGAAGCTGTTATCACTTCTAACACAGAAATTTAGTGAGTCTGGTTTGCCCTGTGGAAGTGACTTGGTGTTCTTATGCTGTCAGAGAATGCATTCGGCGTGACAGGCCTAATGCGAATAGCTTATGATAAACATTTCAACAGTATTCTCATTTTGGAGCTAAAATAATCCTGCAATTTTAAGCTCACGGTTCCGTGCATCATAACTCAATATTAATAAAAATCCAACTAGATGCAACAGTATGCATATATTTATTTACTGCAAAATCACTCTACATGTTTCGGGTGTCACAGCACCCATCATCAGGAGTACTAAAAACTGTAAACGCAGCCTCCGGTACAGGTCATAATATCGGTACAGCTACTTCCCTCCAACGTGGCCAGATCTGTCCACGTTGGAGGGAAGTAGCTGTACCGATATTATGACCTGTACCGTAGGCTGCGGTTACAGTTTGTAGTACTCCTGATGATGGGTGCTGTGACACCCGAAACATGTAGAGTGATTTTGCAGTAAATAAATATCTGCATACTGTTGCATCTAGTTGGATTTTTATTAATATTGAATAGTCCTGTAACTTCTAATTCGAAATAAATGACATTACGTAATTTCATCACACAACTGAAGAAATAATAACCCACTTTTTCTTATCTCTTAGTACCTCTAAGGAACGGAGTGATTTAAAAATATATCGACGCTTAACTTCTCAACAAATTCCGTGCCCTTTACAAAACTCGGTCTTTCCTTCCTCTGTCCACAGCAGACTGCCAGCGGTCAGTATCTTCACTCAATCAAATCCAATCCACACCTTCACACTATGTGCCCTTAAAGTATATTTTAATAACTGAATGCTCCTTGATTTGATCAGTCCAAGAACCTTCACCCATAGACACAAATTACGGACGTCTTTAGTATGTGAACAATTACCGTCCGCCTGCTACTTCCCTGTTATTAAGTCAAAATATCCTCCTCAAACACCCCAACGTGTTTTGTTCACCAATGGACAGCAACACCGTTTCGCACTGGCACAACAAATAAGCGTTACTGTACGCGTCGTACATGGTATGGTGCCTGGAAACACGGTGTGGACTTAGCGGGATTCGAGGACGGTACGTCACGTCTCGTCCAGAGTCTGCAAAGATCTCTAACAACAAAAAATCTGTGGGACTTGCCTGTGCTAGAGTGGCGACTGTCAGTCCGAAAGTGAAGGCGATCTGTGTGATGCTGGAGGAAGCACCAAATTGAGTGACGCTGCTGCAGCCCACCAAAATGAGGAAGAACGTGCCCAAGAATTCAGCGGACAACATGCGCCATATGTTGCGGTTGTCCGTGATGTCGTGGAGCCCAATCACAGCCTTCGCACCTGCATACCAACACGCACATTTTAACTAGATTGTTCAAAATCTTTGTGGTTGATTAATATTTCAGATTTCCTTTCGCAGATAAAATGACTAATAATACTTACATTTCACAAATTTCTCATACCCACTGCTGAGGTCACACTCCCTCTTATCCTACTACTACTATTGTGGGAGCTTGTACAGTACACTATCTAGTGAAAACTGTGAAATTACGGGAAATACAGCAGTCTGAAAGTTTTAATGTCTTCTTACATTGAAATCCAGACTTATTACGTAAAAATAAAAAAGTCGTACAAACTGAATGGGGTCTCATCGAGCAATTAGCTATGTCAAGGTGGAATAATTTTCCAGCGATTAGGAAATTTTTGCTGTCTCTATCATAGTCCATGCTTATTATCTCTCCGAAATAAAAGAGTTGAAGTACACACCACACACACATGGACAAGATATCCAGCCGAACGATAGCTAACAACTTTCCTCCGTTATCTTGTGACGCACACTTCGG
>Ga0123352_10008767_pt1 | contig 15756 bp, 6 predicted proteins | sample TergutLab28metaG_FD_89700 | JGI IMG/M metagenome (GOLD analysis project Ga0123352, IMG submission 89700) | Labiotermes labralis P1 segment gut microbial communities from Petit-Saut dam, French Guiana - Lab288 P1 | ecosystem: Host-associated > Arthropoda: Insects > Digestive system > Gut ... | reverse complement strand
CCACGTGACACCCCTCTATCCGCAGAAGTTGGCACTAACTTCGCCGACCGGCGGCGGCCGCTCTGTCGGTATAGTTCGCGTGCGGACTAAGGCCACGGAGTTTTTTTTTGTTTATTAAACAAAACACACTCTCTGAAGTTCAGAGAGTGTGTTCCGAGGCGCCCAATTCGAATTTCGACAGGGACACTGTCTCTCCTTATTCAGGTCTCTCATGATTTGCCTGATTATCTTGAGCCATATTTGAGGTAAGACCTTAAATTACGACACGGTCGCTTCGACTTCTTCTGTAATTCATTGTCAACTGACGTTTGAAAATTCCACGCTATATATTATGATTTACTGACAGCGTCTTTTCAAGTAGACCATAAATAAGAAAGTGGGCGTATTTGCTAACTTCATTTTGCCAGTCTTCTTTACACGAAGTTATGTAACTATCATGACTGCACAAGTAATACAATTGCAATGTACATATGAAATAGAGAGACTTCTCTATGTCAAACCGCAAGTGTTTGTCAGCAACTCCTTTCGGTGACATTTAAATATTCTGATATTAATTACAAAAATATAAACAAATTGACTGCTTGAAATAACGCTTTCGCAGAAAACGTGTAGCAACAAATGACTTATTTCTTGCAGAATCTCGAAAGCTATTCCACATACGTCAGAGTTTTTCAACTTCCCTGAAAACGTCTTACAAGGTCTCGGTAATGCTGTTGCCCCTTCTGTAAAGCTCTCTGAACTTGCGAACCCATTCGACGAAGGTCTTGGTAATTGGTAATATTAATAAAGTTCGAAACGTACAAAAAAGAAACATTCTTTAACTGTAAATGACTTTACCAATTCAATGTAAAAATTTTTTTACAGGAACGATAAAAACCGAGATAGGAAAAACGTACATGTAGAAAAAGCTTTTTACTGTGCTGAAGATTATCCGCTTTTCGTAGAAACCATTGGTAAAACTCGCGGGCCTCAGGTTAGGATCAAACACGGAGGTGATCTTTACGTTCACTGAAGCAGTTGCAAATAGAATATCACCTAATTACTAATCACTAAAGGGAACTTCTCAGGACGGTTTTGTTTGTTTCTCTAAATAAAGAAAAACTGTTTTCCCGAAATATTATCTTTCAAAGGGGGAATTGGTTTTTTTCCCCTCTTGGAAACAGGGGCGGAAAGATGAAGCTGTATTCATGGCTGTCGATTTTGAATTGGTTCTGGGAAACCTGGATTCTTATTCCGTCCAATCAGGTCTGCATGAGAAGACATAATTGTATATGCCACGTTCGTATTTCATATTTAACACAACTGAGCTGTCACGTACAGCTCAAAGCAAACTTGATTTAAAAGGACAGTCAATTTATGTTGCATGAATATAAACGCGGCTCATGAGACAGACATAACCCACGCAGTTCGTCGAACTGAGATCTCCGCAGTACTAGACTGCTGGATTATAAACATACCTTCTGTCAAAATGTGTCCACTAAAAATTGCGGGGTCCTTATATTTTCATAAAAAGATAACTTGCTTAAGTGTTGGTGTAGAGAGGATTTGCCAAGTTTGTTCTGTCTCCTGTACAATTATGCTTCAGTGGATTACGACAACTTGCTCTTTCATGGGAGACATGCCCTTTAAACCTTTACAGCACGAGTTGCATTTACCGGTTACTTAAAAATTCAGTTTATACCTCACTGAAATATACATATTTCCCGTTATAGAGATTATAAATTAATGCTGTTTAATTAAATCATAGCTGTTTTTTCTGGGAATCGTACGAAATGCGTAAATACACTCCGCGGAAACAAATTACAGATTTTAACATTAAAGCCAGTGATAGCGCAATAACGCTGCTTTCAAGTTTTTATTGATTGATTGATTGAAGGGGTGGGCGAGTATCAACCCTTACACCAGGACCTAATCTCTTGTTCATGTACTTCCTAAAATTGGCTTCCTAGCAGTCTTGCACTACGAATGAACCCAAGATCTTTGTTCAGCGTTGCCTTTTATTTGTCATGAAAGAAGTTTCATGTGACGACATCCTGCTCTTGGTGGCGCGTAGTCACATGTGCTGTTGTTAGGTTTGTCGCGGAACGTTTCGTTGGTGGGGATGATTCAGTTGATATAGCGAGTCGCTACGGGCTGGACGATTCGGACATCAAATCCCGGTATAGGCGAGATTTTCCGCACTCATCCAGACTGGCCCTGAGGCACACAGCCTTGTGTACTGCACGTACCGGTTCATTCCCGGGGGTAAAGCGGCTGGGCGTGGTCTTAACCACGCACCATTTTGCGCTGAGGTTAAAGAAAGAGTTGACCTATACCTCTCTACCCTGTCTGTTCCTTCATGGCCTGTTATAGGGTGAAGATAATTTTTTTTTACTGTTTACTGTATTTAGTCTTATTTTGAGCAAGTGACTTTTCCATAGGAAATGTCCGATAAGTAATCCATCACTGTTTGAACTCATTACTATCTACCCTCAAGAATTCTCTTGTCTTTTGGCCTTCTAAAGAGCTATTAAATTATATGCGGAGGAAATATACAGATGTCAATCACGCATTGCTAAGGCGTTACCTGGATTCGTTCTGTTGTGATAGTTCTTTACGGTTAGACCGGTGTGTGTAATAATATGCTTCTCGTGTTTGTGTGTCTAATAGTGTCAGTATCCTGACCTCCTATATTCATTGTTACCCTTTATTAACATTCGGAATATTTTGGTGTTATTGAAATTCCTCCTCGAATGACATTCTATTGATAACAGTTGCATATATCGTTGTGTGTTATTTAATAAACGGCTGAGAAGGTCCGCTATCGGCAGCGAGAAACTGCGAGTTGCAGCAGTGCTTTTTACTGAACCTCTTAATATCTGAATAAAGGCTGACCAACTAGATGACACTTGCTTTATTATCTTCTGCTCAACATGTTTCAGACGTTAATACGTCCATCTTCAGGAGCTTGCGACTACTTGTTGCGTTGTGTAGGCTGTAATGATTCAATATCAAGATGATGCACGGTCCAATACGCATAAGACTCTCAATATCGATCGATAACATTATTTCTTTATGATTTTAAATATTTTGCTCGAAATGGTTATCTTGTGACATCTGGTATTTTAGGGGTCTGTATCGTTTCTGACGTCAATAAATTAAAAAGTGCAGGCGTGCCCCTCACTCCCACACGATATTCCTAATACAAACAGCACTGACACTAACAGTTTGTGCAAAAAAGTATACAAATAGAAGAATATCATAGAATTTAAATCATTTTATTCTATCAAAAATGTAATAATTATTTTCATTATCTTTATTCTTATATTTATAATTATTATATATCCTACACCATAGTTATCTTGTTCAGCGGACACATTAGTTTAACAATTTAAATCTCTACAAGATTCAGAATTATTAAATTTTAATTTGCTTTTCAAAGTCAACTTCTACTTCAAATACACTAAAAACATTTCACTGCCTCATCCATTGCTTGAAGTTCAGCGATGTTTGTGTAGTGTAAACACGGTTAAGGGAAAAGCAGGTGGAAAATGAAACAAATGTAGTCTGGCTTAGGAAAACATTCAATCAAGATTTCAACCGAAAAAGGTCTGTGTAATGCGAAATGAACATGCAGTAGTTATTTGTGAAAATCACATTCAGCCATAGAAAATATTCAATTTTTATTACTCTATTAATTGATTTCTATCGAATCGTTTGAAAAAAAAACTTCTTTGTTGGTCAGCATTTTTGTTTGTTGGTACTTTGGCGCTACTTGAGCAGACGCACAAGGGTCATTAAGAGTCCCCATAAATCAGTGTTCTTTTTAGGAACTAACTTGTGCGTGGAGGAATTATGCTTCCTAAACTACTGAGGTTTCAATTGATTTTAGGAAGTAAATCTAGTATGACGGAATCAAATTGAATTGCATGTGTCCATATTTAGCTCATGAAGTAAATCAAATGTGATGGAGTCCTGTTAGCTGAATTATAAATTTTCATATGCACTTTAGGAAATCAGATAATTGTGTAGACTTTATATGTATTGAATTACATGTACCTCTATTCGTTCTATAAAGTAAACTATGCATCGTGGGACAATGTCAGCTGAATTATAGGGCTTTATATTCGCCTTTTAAAGTTCAACGGTTTTTTACATTCCACCAAGTTAAAAATTAAGGTCTTCCACATGGCGCTGACATTGCGCTTGTGTGTTTTTTTTTTATGGATCTCAAAACATACAGCGCCATTTGCACTATGCAACATTAACAGATCGTGTTTGTATAATCGAAGCCGAGAGTGTTTACTGCGCGCTACGGACTAAGTCCTTATATAAACAGATGCGTTTCGTCTTTAGAGAGTTAACATAGGGAATAAATTATGTGACTGGAAATTTATCAGATGAATTACAGATGTTCACATTTATTTTACGAAATGAGTAAAGTGTGCAGACATATATATATATATATAAGAAACATTTTCCCGGATTGAAATAAAATATGGTGGAATAATATCTGCTGAATTACGGCTGTTCTTGTTCATTTCTGGAAATGAGCCATATGTAATGAATCGCATTTATTAAATTTCATAATTTAATATTCACCTTATGAATAAATTACTTATGGAAGAGTGACATCTGCTGAAACGTATGTGTTCATGTTCCATCTGAAAATTTAAATAGACAGGCCTGTGACTAAACAATTCTGCGAGAGAGTAGCAAAAAAAAAATTATTAAACTAAAGTGTCTGACTTCTCTGCATTTATGTCTGAGATGTTATTGTTCTGTGTGCGGACGTGAAGCGTGTTCCTTCGTAGTAATGTTTGCTAAGTGCATTGAACAGCGTCTGTCTTGATAATTAATAAGTAATTAGCTCGCCACGGTGCGGTATGCCATGTAACATTTACCTTATCCTTTCTGAAGTGTTATATATATAATGATCATGGAAATTATGTTTTTTTTAATTTCTGGTTATCAGTTTCGTAACAAATAACATTGGACTGCGAAATGAAATGTTTTACTTTTCAAAATAAAAAACGAAATAGACTCTACTGATATCGTTCGTATTGTTCGCTGTCTGGGTTTTCTTATACTACATTATTTGGAAAATGTAACTGTTTTCGCCTGTATGTGAGAAGGGGGAGGGACATGAGAGGATTTATAACCTGTTGAATTCGTCTGAAAGGGTTGATCTCCTATCATATCTAGTGCTTCCACGTCCAATGGAAGAGATATGGATCCGATCGCCGAGAAACATTCAGATTGCCAATAAATATCATTAAGAACATTCTGATTTAAAACAATTAGACATGTGTGTGTTTTATTCCTTATCCATAAGATACAAATAATATGTATATTTATTTGCCGGCCGCCAGTTTTTATTGAAACATCCCTAGGGGCATCGCGACAGTCGAAGCCAAGCTGTGGGATTTATTTCAGAAGACTGCAGTTTAAAATTTGAAATATATTTCGGTAAAGTAATATAATATTCCATTCTTTACTTACTTTAACTTTTTGTATAACCTTCGTTATTATTTCACTGGACTGCATTATTTCTAGCGGAAATTACAGCTGAAATGTAAGAGTAAATTATTTCTTTCTTATATTTACCATTCATATTTTTCCTTAATTATTTTATAGCTTTTAATCCTGTTTATCGTGGTCTCCGTTTCTCCTTAAAGCAGTAAAACTTTTGGCTCCGGAATTATTTTTTTTAAATTTTAGCACACCTGTGTATAAAATGTGAATAATACAGGGACCAAATAGGTTAGAATTATGAAACGAACTGCATTTTGAAGAGAAAAGAACGGAGAGTATACACCATGTTTAAAATATTCGGTACCTATATTTGTCGAATAAATATATAAAATGCAAATTTGGAGGTTAGCGGTGCGGTACGTCAACTATAGCTGACGTTAGGCGTCTAAAGGTTAAGTTACATCTCTGTCCTTCAGATGGCGCAGTCTGGAACACCGAGCTGTCGTCTGTGTTTAAATTGCTACAGGGTAGAATTACGCAATGTACACACCTAATTGGACGTCTTGATATTTACTGAATTGAACCCTTTCATTGAAGGCAAAAATCGAACTATCCCCTGTTTGAATTCCTTTTTCTCCATTCAGTATTTGGTTTTATGTTTCAGCGTATTGTAGCGTGCTTTAAAAGATTTGTTAGAAGGAACAAGCTAAAATATGGCTGAACTCGAACAATTCATTTTATGAATCTTTTATCTCTCTCTCTCTCTCTCTCTTTTAGTCCTTGCCGGTAAATATTATCCTGTTTAGGTATGCTTTATTGCATTCGTTAGATCAAGACCTTTCAAGTGAAGTATAATTTGAACTATTTTCTCCTCTTAAACTGTAACCCTCAGTTTCACGATAGAAAACCCCGTAGCCCGACCGCGTTACCAGGACAGATTTTGATTATTGTTGGTAAGGTACATTCTATATTCTTCCTAAAACTGCACCCAAAAATTCAGGTATATTTCTTCATTTTCTGAGCAGTTATGGCTGCCACAAGCTGACATCTTAGTCATACAGAGACAAAGTTTTCCCTTTGAACGCCATTAAAACATATAAGGTGAGCAGAGGTACAGCAACACCAATTATAAGCCTCTGTACTTATTGAATTTGCAGATTTACACATGCGAGTGGAATGAAAAATTTCTTGTGTTTGTCGTGTAGCTTCCTTGTACTGTAGTATCATACAACTGTTATCACTTTATGAATCATAATTTATTCTGTTGATGTAAAAGAGAGTATGTTTCCGAAAGGTTGGTTTTCAACCAAATTCTTACAAGGTTTGTAGGCCTAGAAAATTTTATAGCGATTATAATTCGTGCAAGCCTCAAATCTCACTTTACTTTGCCGTTGATTCCTCTCTACTTCGTCATCATGCACGATTAGTAACACTGGTCTAAACTTGCGTACTTGTGACGACTGTTCCTGCCGAGAATATACCACATAGTTTTAATATAGCAATAGGGCCACACGTGGTTTTAAATAATAACATGGGGCCCTGGTCAAAGAGTTCGTCCGGTAGAAGACAGCATCTGCCTGACAGCTCATGGACAGATACCGACAGTGCCAATTCACTGCCACAGCAAATGGAACATCCGGAGCGCATCTTATCTCTTCGGCTGACTCTAGTAAAGTACACAAATATAAATTGGGACTGAAACAATGGCCAGTTGTGCTGAAGTGCGCATTATATACAATTGTTTAAATGTTGAAGGTCTTTTTTTTTCGAATTTAACTTCAGTGACGACGTGTCTTGTTGCAAAAGGCCCGTTAGGCATATCATTGGCAGTCTGTTGCAGGTGAATGTACGTATAGGTCGCCGGGTCATCAGGTTTTACCACTGGAGCTAGATAGGCTACTTTTATTATGGGTATATATATATATATATATACCTACACGTTGTGTGTGATAATTGGTTGTAGTCAACGATTGAAAAGCAGTCCCTGTGCACGTCTAGATAGGCCCTGAGGGTTCCAGGAGGTTTAGGCTCCCAGATTTCAAGACACTCGTTACATGAAGGTGAAAAGGTTGTCAGCCCTACGCACCGGCCGCCTTTACCACCAAGAAATATCCCTGGTACTCATATCTCTTACGCGGTGGCGTAGTTGGTTGAGGCACTGCGCTACAAGCCGGAAGCTCGCGGGTTCGATTCCCGGTTGTGTCATTGGAATTTTACATTGACATAATCCTTCCGGTCTCACTATAGCCCTGATGTTGACTCAGCCTCTAACAGAAATGAGTGCCAGGAATATTTCCTGGGGATTAAAGGCGGCCGGTGTGTCGGTCTGACAAACTTACAACCTTCATGTGCCGAATCTCTTGATATCTGGGAGCCTCAAACTCCTGGAACCCTCACGACTTGTGCAGGCCTGTCATGGGATTGCTTTTACTCATATATCTTAGAGGCTGAGTTGACCCCAGGGCCATAGTGCGGCCAGAAGGATTAAGTCAATGAAAAATTCCAATGACACCATCGGGAATCGAACTCGAGATTTTCTTGCTTTTAGCTCAAGTCAGCGTTTGTAGTAGGCCTGATTATAGAGGCATTTCTCTCTTATTCACTATGTAAAATAATTTATCCAATAATATTCTGTTAATTAGTTCCGTACGTTTAAATTTAAGAATCATCTGTGATAATTTCGACATAATAGATCGCCTAATTTTCAGATATCACGCTTTCGTGAAATATTAGGAAACGAACGGTAATGCAATGCGGCTGCACTTCAGCTATATATAGACTCCAAGCAAGTCTGCGCTTATGTTAGGAAGGAGGTTTATTGTGAACCCTAGTTTGGCATTGTTATACCACAAGGCCATTTAGGATAGTTCTGCTGCGTCGAAGCGAATCCTATGGTAAAGTCCGATTAAGCAAATATTTATCTGACACCCTTCCTATTCAGAATTATCTGAAACAATGAGATCACCACTGCTTTTTCACTCCACTGTAAAACATGTTATTAGGAAGATCAAAGAAAATAAATGGTGATTAAATTTGAATGAGATACATCAGTTTCTGGTCTGTACTGATAATGTAAATTTACTGGGCGAAGATATAAATGCTGTTAAAAATCAGAGGTTGTATTAGTTGTCAGTAAGGAGCTTGGTCTAGAAGTACGTGCCGAGAGAGGACTAAGCGCAGATTTTTATCCCGTGAACATGAAGTAGTCACAACATACAGGTAGGCAATAAATCATTTTAAAATGTGGCATAGTTGATATACCTGGAAATGGCACGAAGTGATAAAGACAAGAATAATCGAATATTTTCTAGGGCTCCCTTCATAAACTTCTGTACATCTATCTGCTATCCACAGGCGTAAATATTAAAATATACAGAACTTTAATTTTGCTTTTTAAGGCTGTTTGCCTTTTGGGCTTCTTGCGTCGTATAGTTTTTCGGAATAAATAAAATTATATAAATAAATAAATAAATAATAATAATAAATGGACCAGACGTTTTGCCTATCGAACCAAACTGAGTAAATTTTATTTTGCATGATTTAGCCCGAAAATGCAGACCGATTCATTCCTCAAAACGTACTGTTTGAATATTTTGTTTACTCGTTTACATTCTTCCTGAAGCACTAGACGACAGAGTCCAATAAACGATAAAATTAATTGAGATTTTCCATCAGAATCTTATAAAACGTATTTTATTTTTTATTGTTGTTTTGTATTGGCATAAAACTGGTTTTGTCAGCGTAAAGGCCGAACATAAATTGAAGGTGTTAAGGCAGTAGATGATTTGCAAAATATTGGTGCTTCAGAAGGAGGAAGTGAAGAGAAGCTGGAGAAAACTGCATAGTGAGCAGCCTCGTGATTTGTACCAGACACCATTATTATTATTATCATTATTAGGGTGAATATATCAAGGAGAATAAGATGGGCGGTATATGTGGCATGCAAGGGGGAGGAAAGGTAGGCATAAAGAAAGTATATTGGTGGCGAAATACGAGCGAAAGGGGACGTTTGTTGAACCAAGGATTTATGTAGGAGAATGACATGAAAATGGATGATAAAGAAATAACATGACAGGGCGTGTTCTGGATTGATCTGGCACAAGATAAGGGCAAATGGTGGATTCTTAGGGACACGGAATAAACTGTCATGTTCCAACAAATTCGAGGACATTCTTGACCAGCTGAGGAATTGTTACTTTCTTTAGGATGTCCAGTTTTTTCTGTTCACTATGAAACTCTGTTGGTGGTTTACGGCCAACTGCTGTTGCATGATCGGTACTTGCAATTACAATTACTTATATTGCATAAGTTCTGTTTGGAATTCCTTTTCCTTTTTTGGGGGGGGGGAGGGGGGAAGAAAATTAAATTAAAAGTGGGCTTATGAGTTTACCACAATGTTTGTGTATGTACTTAATGCTCTTTGTGTTTATGTACTTGTATCCCCCACCTCAACTTACCAATTACCCAATTTTAGTGAAACTCAAGTATGTACGTATGCATTCCGGGAGTACCAAAATACCTCAGTTTATTAGCAACGCAACATGTCGGACACGTGAAATCGAGGCTGAAGCGAGCCCAGCAACACTTACATGTAAACAGCATATTGTTGTATAATAGTAAACATTATAAAATATTCAGCTCTGCGAAGATGACGGGTTTTTTTGGAATGTAGCGTAACAAGGCGGAGGTCATAACAGACGTTCCTCTGCTTTCTCTGTGATGGAAGCGGCTTATTGGCACCAGCAAGATTTGTTACGGATGTATATTATATACAAATCTATAAGATGTGTGTGAAGTGTCTTTGTCAGTCGACAATTGTAAAATGTCGACGTAGTGATAGGCCCATGTTATATCCGATAAATTTAATGTCTAGGATAAGCAATGGATTAATAATAACTCCAAATGCATATAATTAAATTAGAAATACGTACAATAGGAAGATGGACTTTAGATACAGGAACGTCTGTGCCAATTTTTAAGCAATTTGAAATAACTGAATAATTTATAATAGAATAAGCTTGCAGTCACATGTAAAACACAATATTGTAACATAATCCACGGCCACATGTCTGTCGACATTTGCTAAGAGACGATAATTTTTAGACGCGTTCGCAAAATTGCAAAAGCGACTATTTGCTTTGTCATGTCCGTATATTTGTCCATCCGTCCCTCTGTCTGTCTGTCTGTCTGTCCGTCCGCATGGAAAACTTCGGCTCTTACTGGACGGATTTTCATGAAATTTTATATTTGAGTATTGTTTCAAAATCTGCGGAGATAATTCAAGTTTCATTAAAAATGAGAAGAATAACGTGTACTTTACATGGCGACCTCCGACGTTTGTGATAACATCTTGCTGAATTCTTCTTATAGTGAGAAATGTTTCAGACAAATATTTTAGAGAACATCAATAAACAATTTTATGTTCATTGCCTTTTTTTTTTTTCGAAAATCATGCCATTTATGAAATAATGTGGAAAAATATGGTACAGCCCGACAGGCCACAGGTTACAATATAATACGGCGCATGCGCATTGCATGCTGGATAACTAAGGCTACAGACACACGCTGTGAATATTGAAATAGTTATTGGCTTTCCACGGAAACAGTGGTTACGCCAGCACTCCTGAATATTACGTTGATATGAACATCGCCTCTATTGTTATTGGAAATTCATTGCACGATTCGTTAAAACTCTGATATATTAAACAATTTGTTAGAATCCGTGCATCAGAAAAATTATATAGATGTGATTTTACTTCATGCTACCATAACATTTTTTGACGTCAGTAATTTTATTACATTTCGGAGATTCAGGCCTCTTCGTAACAGGGATCTCCGAAATGTCGGCATCACAGACTACATTGGTATCATGACATCCACAGATCGAATCTATAGTCACTTTAATCTGTGATGTCCCTTAGAGAGGACGGCGGTGTCTGCAAGTTTGTGGAAATTTGGCAAGAGTCGGGGACGTATTTAAGAGCGATTAAGGATGTAGGCAGGCACGTTAGAACTCCCAAAATTAACGGTTTTGTGAGCGCCTCTAAGCGTCATACAAATGCGTAATTCTCTGAAAATCACACAATGTCCAAGAAAACATAAGGAAATTTAATAGAGTTGAGGAAGTTTCTTGGAAAGTAACAGATGTAGGTGAATCACTGAAACTGTGTAACACTGACTGTTCCTTTGTTGCTCCTGATTAGGTTCTTTGCAACAAAGTTTGCTCCAGAATTATATTTGGTTGAGTTTAGTGCAAAGCTCTGTGGATTTAATGATCTGTAAGTCGTTAAGTGAAACAATACGGCGAGTGAATTCAGTTACAACAGGCATTCTTTGTGAAGCAAATGCTCAGCAGTAGCAGTAAGCTAGCATAAATTTTCCGAGACATTTCATTGCAGACCAAATCCAAACTTTTTGGTCATAGTCGGGATGTACGGTATAAAATCTATTAAAGCATAATTTTTTAACGAAATATTAAAAAAGTAAAAGTACATTTTATTATCTAACACGCCATAAACACACAAGTGGATGATATAGGTGTACCTTTAGTCTTTCTTTAACTTGGGTGCTAGATGGGGGTGGGTGGTCCACTTCACGCCCCGAATAATAGTACAAATTTAGCTTAAATTCACAGAAACCTGAAGGCGTCGCTATAAAAAAAAGTCTATATTAATTATATTTTACTGTTGGCTACTGCCTGAATGTGTTAAGTAGAAGCTGCTATGGTTTTCATAACAAACGCCTGGCAAAATTAACATCTTCCCGCTACGGATGCGGTATTTCCGTAGTCGCTTCAAAATGTTCATGGAATTCGCTGGTATAATTTACAGGATTTGCTGCGTGAAAGAAATTGTAAAACAGTGAATAAAGGAATGCACAAAGACGTCCTTCTTCGCCTTATGGATACGGTCAGAAGGAAACGTCCCGAAAATTGGAGAACCAACATTTGGTTTCGCCTTCACTACAATGCTCCAGCTCACCGGTCGGTTTTGGTCTAGGATTTTCTAGTAAAGTACAATGTGGTAACACTGGAGTATCCCCCATACTCTCCTGACCTGACTCCACCTGATTTTTACGTGATCCCTCGACCGAAATCAGCATTGAAGGGACGGCACTTTTGTGATGCTACTTAGGTCAGTAAGAATGTGACGTGGGAGCTGAAAAGGCTTTCACAAAATGGCATCCAGGAATGTTTCCAACACCTTTGCAGTCGCTGGCAGAAGTGCATCCTTGCACAAGGGGACGATTTGAAGGAAATGACACTTAAATTATATATTTTATTTCTCATAAATAAAGCGATTCCGGGAATATTTTGAACATGCCATATAGAAACGATTCGTTCAAAAATGTCTTGTCGGTCATGATTACTTGTAGAGATCTTCCCATAGAAGTCTGTATGGGACAGACACTTAACAACCCTACATGCTTACACATACATACATAATTTATGACGTCTTCATGAAAGAAAATGCCCGTTTCTTTAATTCATATTTCGTTTTCCTGCTCTGCGGCACAATGTAATCTGGTCAGTGCCTGCAGAAGCTACGGGTGAATATCCTACATCCACCTCCGCTTCAACCTTGAAGATATAAACAGTATGTTATTGCGACGTATTCCTGTACCAACTGCCTGACTATACGGTGTCATAATATAGGAAATCATAATTCTAGTCTTCATTGCGTTAAAAATCTCTAATATATTGTTCGAATTTTTTCATGCGATAGGCCAATTTTTACGGAACTTGCATATAATCTATGTAATCGACGGTGCATGTTAAATGTGTAATGCACTGTATGCCTGGCACTTGCATAAGCTTATGTCATGTTAGTAGTAAAGCAATACCATGTGGAATAGTCCGACTTTTATTACATCGGCCTACACAACACATAATGGGCTGCAGTAAACGATCTTATACTTCAGGTCTCATCCATTCGTAAACTCAGATGTATTTCGTGGAATTCACTCAGCTGTATCCAATCCTTGTGAGGTTAATGTAACCTAATAAAACCCACTGTTGTGTAAAACGGGATAAAATTAACCGTATCTGACGTAAGATGTAATACCGTACACGAAACAGAAGGGAATTGCACGGAGTGTTTTCAGCTAGCGTTAATTTTAGTTACCCTTCTGAGACTTCTTTGAGGAATACAAAGAGTGAAAATCAAATTAGTAGAGATTTTTAAATCTGTTGATAATGAAGTAGAACGCCACCTCGCTGCGCGCGTAGGAAATTGTAACCTCACCTACGTATTGCGACACGGCTCATTGACTTCAGTGACACATGGCACTGTGTTTTGCAATAAGCATAAACCAGTGCAGGTCATTGGAAGTAGGTATGGCAACACTGGAAGAAACTGCGCTGCGAGAATATTAAGTCACTTTGAATTGCCGAATATTCTGGTGTTCATATTGAAAAGAAAATACTGTTGCAATTAATTTCAATAATTTATCAGTCATTATTACAAGGATGTTGAACGAGTATTTATGTTTTATTTGATCCATAATTGTTGCATTGTTCGAATATATACAATAATAGTACCATCAAACGCGCACAAGTGTATTCAAATTATATTACATTCACAATGGTAGTAGATCCGGTTAATCAATAACAGAAGCTGTAATTACAGTTGTATGAGCTCCTTACGATGTGTGTCAACACCCGAAACATGTAGAGCTGCCTACAGAAACGTAATAAACTGAATAAGTCTCATCTTGTTCGAAAATTATTAAACTCGATTGACGATGCACGGATCCATGTATATAAAACTCACAATGACGTCGTACGTTTCGACCACCCGTGTGGTCATCTTCAGGGAGATAAAATACAAAGGTCAGATACATTAAATGTATAAAATGAAATTATAAAGGTAAATTACGACCAGTCCATAGACATATGCATCTATGGACTGGTTTTCATATTTTTGTAATTGTATTGTGTACTTTTTAATAGGCGATTTATTGGATATATGAAACGGGTACGTTTTATGAATTCCTACTTGTGCGGGTTACACATGAATTATTTGTGTGGATTATTGGCAGTAGACAAGAAATAGACGGAGATGAGAAGGAAGTTGCTGTCGGTATTGTAGTCTGCACCTTGGCTGAAATAAATTATCCTGGTTTGGGTACACAGTGAGATCATTTAAAAGTATTCGTCCAGGCAATTATGTGAGAGGAAAACTTTTAAATGATCTCACTGAATAACCAAACCAGGATAATTTGTTTCAGTTAGGTAAGAAATAGGTTGCTGTGGGAAATATTTGGGACTATAAGGGACGAAGTAACAGGGGAGTGGAGAAAACTACATAATGATGAGCTTAATGATCTGGACTCCTCACCCAATATTGTTCGGGTGATCGAATCTAGAAAAATGAGATGAGCGGGTCACGTAGCATGTATGGGGAAGAGGAGAGGTTTATACAGGACTTTGTCGGGGAAAGCTGAGGGAAAGACACCACTTGGAATATCCAGGCGTAGATGGGAGGATAATATTAAGATGGATCTTAAGGAAGTGTGATGTGAGGGCATGGCCAGGATCAGTCTGGCTCAGAATAAGGACAGGTGGCGGGCTGTTGTAAAGGCGGTAAGGAACATTCAGGTTCCATAAAATGCGAGAACTTTCTTGACTAGCTGAAAACCGGTCATCTTCTCAAGAAGGACTCTGATCCATAGTGTAAGTAAGTAAGTAAGTATGTAAGATGTAATAGTGGATCAGTGAAATGTAATCTACGGAAGATGAGGCTAAAGATGGTGGATTATCAAATTTCCCCCCAGGGAATTTTAATAGTAATGTTAATTTAATCAAACTAACTCTGCGGGGAAATTTCCTCTTAGTTCAAAACGCTGTTCTCGGTAAGTGGCAAAGCGTGAATGTGGCATGCGGGATGTCAGGCTCCTGCCGAGATTTATGTCAGATCAGCGCTCTTCTGGGATATTACACAGCATATAGTGGCAATTCATTACCGAGGTTTCGGACAACCAATCGGCCCCATCTTCACGGGTCAGGATTTACCACTACACGCTGCGTAATATCGCAGAAGAACGCTGATGTCATGAATGTGTCTTTCCGCGCTAGTTTCTTTGTTGCAGTTTTTATATTACTGCATGTAATTCTTATGTTTATTGGACCGTGCATCATCTTGATAGTTGAATAAAGAGAGACCAACTTGATGTCACTTGCTTTATTATTTCATTATTTAATGCTCAACATGTTCCGGATGTTAGTACATCCATCCTCAGGAGCTTGCGACTTATTTGTTGAGTTATTTTATGGGTTGTATTGCTCTGGTTCGATGTGTGTTG
>Ga0123352_10008764_pt1 | contig 15757 bp, 7 predicted proteins | sample TergutLab28metaG_FD_89700 | JGI IMG/M metagenome (GOLD analysis project Ga0123352, IMG submission 89700) | Labiotermes labralis P1 segment gut microbial communities from Petit-Saut dam, French Guiana - Lab288 P1 | ecosystem: Host-associated > Arthropoda: Insects > Digestive system > Gut ... | reverse complement strand
ATCAATCCATTTACAAGGTTTAAACCATATGGATATAGAAATAGTCAAAAATACATCATTGACTGTAAAATACAGTAAGAGTCAATGTTAAATATTATACATAGAATTACATAATAATGACAAAAAACAAACATATTAGGTAAATAAGAATCGTAATAAGTAAAATTGATTGAAATACAAAATTGAAATCATTATACAGGAATATATCTAAAACACAATGTTAGAATTACACTTTGAAGTGATGAAAACTGATACACAATAAATTTCCAATCGTAATAAAATCGTAGTAAAATTAAGCCGAAAATTATAATGACGGAAGTACTTGTATATTTGCAATATTGATACACGAATAGTGCATAAAAATTCCTACAAGGTATCACGTAACAAACGTGAGGGTTGCAGTGTTTATTAGGAGACTGGCCTTGCAAGAGTTTCACCTGACGTCCCAGTCCATTCTGTGCTGCATTCGCTGATGGACGGTTGTGTGTGTGTGTGTGCTGCGGGCAAGTGGGGACAGTAAATAGTGCCAAGTTGTTTGGTGAAACGATTGCGTATGTACAGACTCTTCGAATGTTGTGAGTGAATGCGACATGTTGGTGTACTCATATGTTAGTATGCCAGGCTTAAAAAGACTCAGGATTAAATAAATTTCCGTTGAGTAATGCGCAAGGTAAATGGCGTTTCAGTATGAGATTATTAGTCATCATGGCGGTGGTTATGAAAAATGTTGGAACGAGGAAGCAAGGCTCCTTCAAAACATTGGTTACTTTCTGTCAATCTACGCAGCGTCACATCTCAGAAGACTGTGCTCTTAGTTCATTTACCATAGTCCAATTCCGAATTAATTCTCAGGTACGCAGTATTCTTCATGTCGGGCAAAATATTAAATGCAGAACCGTATTTCAAACAAATTAAATTGTAGCTTATACCGGTAAATATATACGTTATTTTCAAATCGTATCTTGTTTTCACGTGACAAATTTTATTCCGAAACTGTTGGAAGTCCAAATCTGTCTATAAAATGTCTGCAATCTTTAGACAGTAAAATAATCTGCCACTGGTATTGTGGAGTAGTTCAAAGGGACTGTGGCAGGGAGAAAGATGCTTTCTTCCATTCGTTTTTGGCGGGTACAGCTATGTGTCGCCGTAAAAAAAAAAGAGTGCCTTCTAATTAAGCATAAAAGTTGTATTAGTCTTATTTCACACGGGCCACTGTGTGGACGAGCATGTTATTGTCCCAACCACAGACATGCAAGTGGTTTGACAGGACACGTGCAACTGTGACATCCCAGACATTTCTCCTCATCCTGATCCTCTTCCTCGCTTGAACGTACATGTTTCTAAATTTCTAAATTTCTAAATTTTGTTTTGCTGACCGTGCATCCCGGTACGACTCTGGGTAAATGACCAACTTAATGCACAATTTCCTTATATAATACATTTATTATTATAATCCTCTGCATGTTTTGAGCAACTCTGTGCTCATCATCAGGAGGTCAAATTGTATTAATACAGTGTCTGGCATAGTATTCTGTGTAAGTGACCGTCCGGTGTGCACACTTACAGAGAATACTATACCAGATGCTGTATTAATACAATTTTACCTCCTGATGATAAGCACAGAGTTGCTCGAAACATGTAGAGGATTATAATAATAAACGTATTGAATAACGAAATTGTGCATCAATTTGATCACTTACCCGGAGTACATGTTTCTACTATGGCTCAGCCACAAGAAAGTGTCTCGGCCCCTGTCTGTGAGTGCAACTGCTTAACCCCAGTCACTCGCTTTGGCTTGAACACTAGCACAGACACTAGTAGGCTCGCCCACACAGTTGTCCGTATGAAAGGAGCTTCAGTAAAGCGTAATCACACACTTCGTAATGCATGTGTTTTAAGACACCTACAAAATTTGCACATTCAGCACAAATTGAAAAATCCCAATGTTTTATGATCAGATGTGAGCGTCAGGGTCGGGGCACGACTAATGGTGAACGAGCGATTTGCCTTCTAAGAACTAGAAAACGATTTCCTGATTTTGAAATGAATGTATCATGTACATATTTATAAATGACATCTCATTGTGATATAAACAGCGAAAAGGAATTACATGTGTGTTTATATAACTTTATATATTTTTTTCTCTATGTATTTCTTAATTGCCTGTTGATTTTTCACCAAACCCAAAACATTAGACTGGTATAATTTATTTGTGATTGACAGTCTGTACTTCCTTTTTGCTCATCATATACAACCAAAAATGTTAAATTGTTAGGGCGAGAGAAACCTTTGCTTGCTTGGCAAATCACAAATCAATATCAGCCTTATTTACAATTTCTGAAAACACTTGCCAGATTACATTCTGTTTAGTGAGATTAGAGGATCTCCAAGCAGTGCTGATGAAGATTCCAGTCTTCTAGTACACAATGTCATGTAGGTTAGTTTATTGGCGTCAGTGTTGTGGAGAAGCTTGCTGCCTCCTCCTTCAGGATAGCCCAAGTACAGTGCTTTTCAGGTATATTTTCATTTCATGGAATATTCTTTTCTCCAGTAAGTTTTAATAATTCGTGTGCAGTTAAGTTCTTCTGGAACTCATAGGTAATTTTAAAGTTCCAAGTCTATTGCAGTGCATTTAAAACAAAAGACAAACCAATTGTAAATATCTTGAACAGTAAGTGGAGTCATGTAACAGTGTACTTGTGAAATGATGGCAAGGAAGTGCGTTGAGGTTAAAGCAGAGAGTGGTGGAAATCAATGTATGTGATGAGTTCTTAGGAATTAATTTATTCGTGTTTTCAAATGTCGATCCAAGTTTAGAGGGAAAATTATTTTAGTCTGAGTGTGAAATATATTGAGCATTATAGTTGTGTAAATTGCTTATTCAGTGCACAGAGGTGAGTGAAAGCAGAGAAGTGCAGTGAAGTGTAGTTCATAGATCTATTAATAATGCAATAATTATTCCTGCTTGTGGACATAACCAGAACTAGGAGCTTAAACATCAGCATGAATATCTGCACCATCATTGTCTTCCTGTCAACAGCATCTGCAAGGAGTCAGCTACAAAGTAGGTGGCAATTTTTTTCCTCCTGCTGCTTTCTGATCAGTAAGAGTCACTGGCTGAATCATTTATAACTGCATGAACTACACTGCATCAGGTGGTGTTTGGAGTGTTGTAGAGCCATAGGGTTTTGTAGTGTGTGTGCATCAAGTTGGCAGCCTGTATTTCTGAGGAGTCATTATATATTTAAGGAAGTATTTATCATTCAGTATTGGGTTTTTGTGAGGTTAGACAGGGAATTGTTGTAGATATAGTACAGTGCCAGTGTGCAGGATTGTACTGGTAGTGTATTGTTCTGGCAGACTGCAGGAAACTTGACACCTCTGGTTCAGCCAGTGATGGACGGAAGCAGCACTTGAAGGATCAATGCATTGTTGTTGTTTGACTGATAATAAGTAAACTAAACAGCATGCTTCGCTATTAAAACTGTTACATCTCTATTGTCATGAGAAGATTTAAGGATATTATATTTCTCTTGTGTGCATTCTGTTATGACTTAATGGCGTAATATACTACGTACTTATGAGGGAACTGGGATTTTGTTTTTACTTCTTGTGTTTTGTGAGATTTATTGTAAGATGTATTTTATGATATAATTATTTTATGTCTATATTATATTAGTGTCAAGACATGCTCTATATCCTATAGGTTGTTTGACCTTGTATGGATTGACAGAATGCATAATGAATGAATGAATGAATGAAAAGGTCACAAAGAGGTGCATCAGATTTGTCATTAAACAGAACACAGTAAAGCCTAGAAAAACTGCTGTTCAGCAGGCACTTTTCATACAGTTGGCTGCAATTTGAATATGTTTATAAATTCGTTAGTAATGATGACAATTCTCCAAAATATGTCTACTGTATAAATCTGCTTCACATTACATGCAAAAATAAGTTCCCATATAAGTTAATTACTGAAGACTGCTAACATCATAAATTTCACTTCTCTCATTTTTTATCATGAAAAGCCTCAACAATTTCCAGACTAATGTGATGTGTAAATAGTGGCTTCTTCCTCACAGAATTGATCTGCATACAGCAGGGGTCAGAGTTCACATGCTGAAATTTGTCACTTGCACTTCAAGTGCTATAGTAATGAACCATTCTGAACCTATCTACTTCATTTAGCTTCAGGTAGATGCCCTTTTATGATAAAATTCAGTAAACTGAAATAAACAGACAAAATTAATTTATTATGTGATGGATTTTTAATATACAGTTATAAATTTGTCATTTTATTAGAATGATCTTACATCCAATGAAACTGTCTGTACGCCAGATGGAGATGCGTCTACAACCGTAAATGGTGTGTGCACACCATTCTTCCTTTAGACTCTAGAGTGAAGCGGCCTGCTTTCCATATTCACATGTGAAGTACATCATAGATGGAAGAAAGTGTCTGATGAAGTTATCATACAGACACCAAGACACTGACCATATTGGGCTGTGGAACTTGCTTGATTTCTATTGGTAGCCAGAAGTGATGAGCAGAGTGCACCAAACATCATGGAGTTGTCTCTGCTGCCATTCATGTTAGGTTTACATTTGGGGTGGGGAACATTGGGCTGCCTGAATGTGATTGGAAACTGCTGCAAATGGTACAGGACCCTGTGAGCAAACATGGCCAATATACAGCGGTTTCTTGTATAGCCATGCATCCAAAATCAGAAAGAAATTAGCTGTGAAAGAAATAAATATATTTTTATCGTTTAGAGATGAACTCATGTGGAAAATCTTAATGAAAATAATTTTTTGTGACATGTTTTTCTATAACATTCTTTTGGAGTAACATTCTGCAGCTTTTACTGTATATTTGCAGCTGAATTCATGGTTTACTTTGAATTCATTTTTCAGGAATGTTTGGAAATTACATTATATGTTAGGGTGTTTTAAGTAGCTGCAGTCTGAATTAGAGTATGAGGACTTAGAGAGTAACCAGAAGGAATGATTTTCAAAAATCCGTGTGTTTTATTAAGTACATTTTTCTTTTTTATGTATTCTAATAGGATTTGATTGAAATGTTTTAGATTTTGTTCGTGTATTCATAGAAACAGAGAATAACAAAGATGGAATAGGCACAAATTTCAAACCTACTCTTTTATTAATGCTGAATATCTATTGATGTTTGTTTGCCCTGTCATGAACCATGCCCGTTACTGTCAACCATGAAATGTGAGACTACCCTCTTTTTCTAATTTGTGGGACTGTGCTTCCATTTAAGAGTATTTAGTTTTTATGCAGTTGGGTTACTGGCCACATCATGCAACTCCTACCCTGGGAGTTATTCATTTCTTTCAGATTGTATCTTCCTTTAGACAGATCATCTTACTGTGATTAAAGTATCCAGTGTACCCCATGTGTAAGGGTTGGTAGGAGCTGACCACAGGCACTGCATATCATGCCAGGGTATGAACATAGCTAAAACTAATTATAAGATCTGTTAGGGTTCAGATAACTGAGAATGACAGCAGCAAATGAAAACATTCATTCCCTACATGAAGCATCAAATGTGCCAGGGCATGCTTTTCTATAAACTTGCAGGGACCATTGTGAAATGCACACTAACTTCATACAATTTAAGCATAGATTGTCTACTGATATTCTCTATTTTACAGTTCTGTGATACTGCACATGGATTTTTAAATTCGTGTTACAATTTTATGCTTATATTTTGAAATTGTGGTCATATTCTACAAATTCAGACAGTTTATGTGAATGCTTTGTGATTCGGTTGATAGAATAATTGAAGTACAGAGCTTGGGGTATATATACAGCTGCAACATTCTAGTAATATGTGGACAAGACAATAATCTTGTTTGGAAATCATTACAAAAAAAAAGTATGTTTTTCAGCAGGTTACACTTGAATGGCAACATTCATCTTAAGCCAACAGGTCTGATGTCCACCGCATCATTTGGTGTTGGGAATACAATAACAAGGTTCATTACTTGGCAGCCATTTTTATTCAACATCAAAATAGCTTACAAGGAGAAGTGAAATCAGAAGTGAGTGGAGTCAGGGTTGCTTCCATAGGGGAATCATTCCTTCACATTTGGTTATGTCAGAACACGCAATGTGAATATGGAACTGTACGACCAACATTATATCACAAAGTGTTTCTTAGGTGTAAAAGTATCAAACATTGAAAGTGAAGCCCCCCCCCCTCACCTCCACCTCCAAAAACAGCTAATTCATTGTGTGGTTGTATGCAACAAAGGCATTTCTTATAGTACTCCTTTCCAAACACTTTGTGTATGTCCTACTGTCAATATTCAGTCTTGAGATGACTTGGTATTTGAATTTTTTCAACTCCCTAGTGTTGCAAAGAGAATACAGTGAGAAGTTGTGTATGTTTCTGTCCTCAGATGAAAGCCTGGGAAAATGTCTGCCCAGGTGGATGGGTCAAGTTCATGTCTCACTTCTTCACCTGATAATGGAAACATATGTTTTTTCAAACACTGCATTCTGTTTGCAACAGTAGATTCTGGTCAAAGCCCCAAAACCAAACAGTCCTGCACTGTCATCAGAACCCTCTAAAACTGACTTCGTATTGATTACCTGCTATCTAGTTATCTTTTATTTTCATCATCATCATCGCCTCTACAGCCCTGGGTGGACCTTGACCTCCTCAAGCAAATGTCGCCAGCGACCTCTATCCTGGGCTTCCGCCCACCTATTTCTACAAACAAGTTTCCTTGCATCTTCCTCTACCTCGTCAATCCATCTTGATTTTGGTTGGCCACATCTTTATTGACGCCCAGGGTTTGTCCACAGTACCTTTTTAGGTAATTCTTTGTCATCCATTCGCACTACATGGCCTACCCACCTAAGTCTACTAGATTTTATTACATTAACTATATTTGGTTCATTGTAGAGCTCACCAAATTCTCTGTTGTATCTCGTCCGGCACTGCCCTCCTTTGCGTATTGGATCATATATTCTGTGAAGGATTTTCTTTTCGAAGATACTCAGTCTTCTTTCATTATTTTTTGTTGTGGTCCAGGTTTCTGTGGCGTATGTAAATAATGGCCTCACAAGTGTTTTATATATAAGAATTTTTGTCTTCCTGCAACTTAAACTGACTTTTTAGTCCAAAATGTGATCTATTAGCGGCTATATGGTGGTTTGTAATTTCTCGTGAGACATTATTGTCACCAGTCACCAATGAACTAACATACGTAAAGCTATAAACTTGTTGAAAGTTGTATCTTCCTATGTCAATGGCACGGGGTTTGCTGCAAATTTGGGTGTTAGTCTTTGTTGATGACTAATCCTGCTTCCTTACTTGCCTCTTCAAATAAGTGAAAAACCTTCTTTCATTGATGCTAAAGACCTGCCAATGATAACTATGTCATCAGCATAGGCCATAAGATGGACCAATTTGTAGAATATGGTGCCTTTCTCTGTATACCTGATTTTCTAATTGCGTATTCCAAAGTTATATTAAAAAGAGAACATGCCATTTCATCTCCTTGTTGAACACCCTTGTGTATTATAAAAGTCAGTAATATTTTAGAATAAGATTTTTCTTTCACTATTGTTACTTGCATATTCATCAATCAGAAATTTTGGATCGAGAGTGTGCTGCAGAGTCTGAACAGATAGACAATAGGTGCAGGTATTAGTCAATAACACAACAATTTATATTCTAAAGATGTTTAATAAAGGATGATAGCTACTACATGTTTTGGCCTACTCCGGCCGTCATCAGGTTTTCATCCGAAAGTATGGTGGTAGTGCTTTATTGCTATAAAGCACTACCACCATACTTTCGGATGAATACCTGATGTTGGCTGGAATAGACCAAAACATGTAGTAGCTATCATCCTTTATTAAACATCTTTAGAATATAAATTGTTGTGTTATTGACTAATACCTGCACCTATTGTGCATATACACACAACAGGGATGGCTCATTTTAGAATTCTGAACAGATAGTTTGTTTCGTAGTATCAAGAAGTATATTGGATGTCTGTACTTGCAGTAATGTGCTTCATACAATTTTATTTATACAAATTGGCAACCTGTAAAATCTCTAAGAATTCTGTCAGATTACAAATCAACATTTGCATCTTTATGTGTTAAAGAGGCTGTAATATAAGGGATGTTTATATCTTACCAATTATGTCCATTTTTAGTGTTGTAACCTTGTATTTAGTATGTACATGTTTCTAAAGTACATAATATAACTTTTTCTACTTTAGATCTGAGGCCATTTGACATTGTGGGTCCTTCAGCCACAGCAGTTGGCTATGTGTTACTTAGAAAACAGAATTTTGGTTTATATATGTTGATGTTTATGAAAGCGTGAAATATCCAGAAAAATTGTTTTATTTTTCATTTCTAAGCATAGAATAAATTAAACATTTTAGATATAATCTGGTTGTGCTCTTCTCCCTTTAAGGAGATTTTGAACACTTAAGTTGTTTTAATTAAAATATCCTCAGGGTATAACCATCATTTCATTAAAGAGGACTAAAGAAAGACAGTTTTAGACATGTCAGTTTTATTGCTATAAAAATAGTAAGTCCACTATACCTCAGTCTTGTTACATGCACTCTCATGGAACAGAATCTTAGAGGCAGTAACTTAAAACTGCTGTTCTTTTGGTTTTTATATAAATTCATAAAATCTTGCAAAGTTAAAGGCACTCATACAGGATGACTGGAGATTTATGAAATTGTCAAAACTAATTAAACCTTAATATTAAACATCATACATGAATTCAAAAGCAGTTTAGTCTACATAAGACTTAAGCTGCTGTCACGTGATGAAAGGTTCCTACAGATGCAGAAGAAATCTACTTCAGCTTAGAAGGTGTAACCTGTCTTTTACATACCTACATACATACATAGATACATACATACATACATACATGCATCGATACATACATACATATGATTTATAAAAATGGTAACTGCTTTGTTAACAACTACTGCATAAAATTGTGGTGACATGTCAGCATGTGTATGCACAATGGAACACCATGTTCTCCAACTTACAAACGTTTCCCCACTTAATGTTCAATTTCAATTATCCCAAGTCAGTAATTTTAGTTTAAAATTTCCCCCCAACTTGAAGATTTCCCTCAATTCAGTGTTCAAAAACCAGTTTCTTCTAAGAGAAATAATAATGGGGGGGGGGTTCACTGAGTATGAATCATGAGCATTATTTGTCATGTGACTCTCTTTGAAAACGAGAGCCGTTCTATTTCAGAAGAGTCACTAAAGTGTGTATGTCTCACTTGTATTGACATGGACAGTCATTTATAAGCATTTACCCCACCTTTGGTTGGACACTTCAATTAATTGCATTTTAACTGCAGCTGTCCTGTTAGTGTAAAGGTGGTGTATTCACATACCAAAGATTAACACTGTGACGTTACGAGTTGCAGTTATCTCTTCACTATTTTTCTACCTTTTTGAGGTTACATTATATAAGCCCACCCACCTTTGAGAGATAAAGATTACATATGAATTGTCATTTATATCAGAATGTAAAGTCATCTTTCACTAGTTGATTCTATATTCCTGTTACAATGCACCAAAGAAAAGGAGCCTTAAGGCTTGCAGCACAACTTTGATATTTTGTTCCACATTCTGAAATTTCGTATGAATATTTAAGATTTGAAGATTTCATGGTGACTGAAACTAACAAAATCCTCTTGGGTGAAAAATCACCTCAACTTCCAGTAGAAGTCCATTGTTGCAAAGAACCTCTTGTTCTGCATCATCAACAAAATGACAGTATCGTGTGACATTCAGAGGACTGTGCATCATGATATATTCTTATAATGGAAGCCAATGAGATGCACTATTTCTCAGATTTATTTGATTATTTTTTCTAGTTCTGTTGGCATCTGCTAGAGTGACCTCGCTAGCAGACAGTCAGCAGAACTAGAATGACAAAATACCTATTGCGTGTATACAGTGTTGATGCACTCCTGATGTTGGACAGTGGACATGTCTGAAACATGTAGAGTACTTTATCAAATAAATCTGAGAAATAGTGCATCTCATTGGCTTTCATTATAAGAAGGACAGTATCTTCATCATCAAGGTGGCCTTCATCCATAGTTAGGTTATGTAACCAATTTGTAAACCCATCCAGCCTGGTCTTATCAAAATACCATTTTTCTGAAATTTGCATTGTCTTCCAAAAGAATTTGTTACGACAGTGCCTGGTCAAACTTGGTAAGAAGCCCTCATGTTTGTTGAAAATTTTGGGGGTATAACTGGGTCCCAATAGCTCCCTTCACCAGATGGTTTGTATATTCTGAAGTCCTGGCTAATGCAGCAGATTCATCAACATGTATTTTATGATCAGTCTCTAAAACTTTGCTTTTCCACCATGGATTTGTCTGATTGCCAGCCATGTATGTGGCATTCATGCTGTTTGCTTGTAGTCTACATGGTGCTTCTCATTGGCCCCATACAGCCCTTACCACGTTTAGGGTGGAAGGCTAATGCAGGCATTTATGGCACATTGTATTCCAAATAATTTTTCAGCCTGATAGCACCATATTAATATTCTGCTTGGCTGGCTGTTATATGGTTATAAATTGCTTTTCCAACCATCTACTGATTTCCCAGATGAAAACTGTATGTATGGTATAACAGCCAATCCATTTAGTTTGTTTGTGTCATTTAGTTTTCTGTTTCTGTCATAGGACAGTTGGGTCTCCTTGTGACCACATCCTCCGCCTCTTACTGGCTAGTGATAGTGCTAAATGGACTTCAGGCATGTACATAATGACCTATGATAGTTGGTCATCATTTCACCACACCATTATCTAATGATGAAGAATGACAGGCTGTCTGAAACATAGGGCTTCTGCTGCAGGTTGAAAGAGCAGGGCACCCAAGAGGATTGGATTAATCCTATGCATATGTCACGCAGTGTTTTTGTTGAACTGAAACAGTGCCGGATGAACTTAACCATAAGTATGATAATGGTATATTTTAACAAGTGAATAAAATAATGAGAATACAAGCTGAAGCAGACCACAGTTACAAAATATGAGTTTAGCTGCTTAGACAAATCTCAGTGTCGCAATCGCACATTCCATGAGTGATCACATTCAAAATCACAGAACAGTTTGAAACTGTCACTCTGGCACAGTAGAACCAAGCGTTTAACTTTGTTGTGTTTATAAAATATGGTGTATTGTTGACCAAAATTTCTCCCATCTTGTCCACATATAAAAACTCTCTGATATTTCATCTTCTACTCTCCGTTAAGGATTTACTGACACCATAATATAATGACAAACTTTAGGCATTTTGTTGCTTATGTAAATAACGTTGCAGTTTTCTTAATCACTGTGAAGGTTCCAGGTGCCGCAAACACCAGTTACATTATACACAACAGTTCACACTCATTCTAATGTGATAAACTGCTGAATATCCCTTTCTTCCACAATTCATAATATTCAGGGGGTTTTGTATGTCTCAGTTGAAGAAAATACACCTTAACATTATCACTCAGTATATGTATAATATCTCACAGCTCATCAACATGTCACTTAATAATCCTTCATATAATCATCACAGATATTTATATTTCAGTATGCATTAAAACCTTGACCTTCAGTTGTACCTGAATTATGTAATAAAAAATGTCGAACATTTTTTGTTATGCAAGTAATGTATTCTCAAGAATGGCAAATGGGGATTTTTCTGGGAAAAGTGAATAACAAATTAGAATAATCTCATATGGTATCAAGCATTGTTGAATGTAGATAAAGCTGACCTCTCAGTTGTGTTTAAATTGTGATATTTCGCAGTGAAGAGAGCGTATGGGACACAAATTGACTGTTTGTGTGAAGTAGGTAACACCACTGTGATATTGTTGTGCTATGGTCTGGCCCCATGTCTTTGTTCAGGAAAGATACATATCTGTTGTCACACTTGCTGCAGTATTGAGCGACAGAATAATAGATGAGACGTGCGTCAGTGTATGACTAATCGTGTTATCTGTGTTAGTGAGCAGTTCAATATTCCTGCGTGTTTGTGTTATGTGGGTAGGTGATCATCTTTCAACATATAGCACATATTAGCAAGTCTTATCTGTCACAATTAGAGACAAAAATGTACTCTGCTTGTTAGTGATGGCTAACAATATAATGTATGTGTAAAGTGAGCTACAGACAGCATCGAAGTTTCATAGCTATGACTGTGACATAGATGGGACTTCACCCCAGAGGCAATGCTGCATCGCAAGGAACCACCACATGTGTTGCTCTCTTGACTGTCACAGGGGCTTCATTCAGAAGGGATTACATGAACTATTTTTGTTGAACCATAACTAATTAGCTTAAATGCCCTGTGAGTATTATTCACAAAGAAATATGAGTACTGCTTAGATGTACATTGCGTATTGTCCTGGCAACAAATCCCTTGTGAGATGCACTGTGCACATTCAGTGAATTGCAGAAGGCAGAATAAATTCCTGTGATAAAGGCGATCCCTTATCCCAGTAGTGGCAGTCCATGTGAACATTCTAGAGATGTGTACTTAGTTGTGGACTGTTTTCGGGACTTGGCTCCAGTGAGTCATCTGTTGCTGCAATGGAAGACCATCTGCCAGGAGATGAATGTGTACTGCATGAGCTGTAACTGCACTGGAAGTGAGCTGTACAGAAAATAAAATATTGAGGTCATACGTATAGAAGAGAAATGTTGTATTAAAACTGTAATTAGAAGAGGTTTTAAGTAAATGAAAGCAACAATTACAATAATGAAGGTTTACACACACACGGAAAGAAAAGAGATTCTTATAAAAAAAGTCTGTTAAATTTTCGAGCATAACAGGAAGGATTAGGCCAGTTCTGAGATTAAGTGGCTTTAACATTTTGTTAGGATTCTGCAGTTTTTTGCCATGTTGTTGCGAGGATTTTAGTATTAACATAACTGGTATTTATGGGTTTGTGATTTCTCTTGCTAGCTTGGATTTGAAGGCATGTGGCACGTAACGTATCATGTCCACAATTAAAATTATTTTATTACAAAAAATTTTGAAAATGAAATTAAGAAAAATGCCCTGAAGCATACAAACGATATTTCAGCCTATCGTGTTCCTTACCAACAGTCCTGATGCTGAAGCTGTAACAGAACCTGTACCAACCTCACAACCAACTAGTTGACAAAGAGTGTTTGATGAAAGTATAGCTATGACCACACAGTGTAAAAGATACTTTCTATAGAGAAAGTGTTTCTTTTGATCTTGTATTGCTTTATGTTTTAAAGCAGTATTTCTGAAATGTGCACTAATTCCGGTAAAGTGTTGGAAGAAATGATAAGTTGTATTCATTACATTATAACTGTTATAGCTAGTTTAATTTTTATGAGATGTTACAGTCATACATTTGACAGATTGGATGGATTTGTTTTAATTAGTAATTAAGTTTGGATGGAATGGCGAGTGTAACGGATTTGTATAGCAGCTTACAGGGATAGAGGGTTAGAGAGAGTGAGAAGGTGACAGAGAGAGGGAGAGAGAGAGAGAGAGAGAGAGAAAAGACCAGTAAGACACGGGGAGATTATGCTAGTGTGATACAGGAACAGTGTTACGTAAGTGAGCCAATAGAAACAAAGTATTCAAATTTTGACTGTTGATTCTATTAAGGAGTAGTGGGATTTAAACAGTTAACCAATTGGGGAGATTAAGAATATTTAAGGGGGAATGGATTTGAACTGTGCGAGTTTGAAATCTTAACGTAAGCTAGTAGTTTGTTTCCTACCCAAGATGTAATAAGCTGTTTACGTGATACCGAGGCTAATAGTGCATAGATTTTCAATGGCGCCTCCATACACTCAGACATCTGTAAACTGTAATAATCTGGTGAAATAATACGAAGAATACTTTATGGTGTAGAGTTATTTATTCTCAATTTGCTACTTAGAAAACTTAGATTCCCTGAGATTAAGACATGTGAAATGGCTGATGAGCTGGGTTAGGTTATAACATCCTAAAATTGAAATATATTTTAAATCAGAATTTTTGTTACTTTACAACTATTTTGTTTCAACATATGCTGTATATGGAATAATGTAAAATTCTATTCATCAAAAAGCAGGCCTGCTGGATACTGGTCTTTAGCAATGTTTAAACATTCATACATACCTGTCTACATTATCAAAACTGCAAAAACTGTTTTAGAGGACCGTTGAATTAAATTTGTCATGTCATCTCTTAACATACAAACATATGTATTTACACACACTCTATGAATCTATATGTTAGTCGGAATACTACACAGTGTAGAGTAATTGAACAGTTAGAGCAAAATTATTTTTCCACAGTAGGAAGCACACATTACCAGACAAAATCTGAGTTAGGTTCTTGTAATGTTGCATACACCATGACTTTGTTAACTCCCTGAAGATGGTTTGTTAAGAACCAAATCATGACAAGTATGTGTAATATAGACTAATAAGCATATTTTGCCTGGTATGATGCATTTTGCTTGTTGTTAATAAACAGAAGAATATCCTTAAATAAATATTGGCATGGAAAGGCTAATATACAAAAGCAAGCACATTTAAGACACATGGTATACAACAGTGTGGGACAAGACACTTATACATTACTTACACTGGACAGGATTGGACTGACATCTACATGGACATGAGATTGGGACTGACAGAAGTAACCATGTTTTTCATGGTATTTGGCTCGCTGGTGACTCGTCGTAAACCCTTCCTATGCTCACCGTCGGATGACTCTGTTACAGCACATAACACATTACATACACATCGAAACAGCACACACCAAACACAGGGCACAACACAGAGTGGGATTTGCTAGGACATTTTACATCTTTGTAATAACCAATTTGCATGTATCACTGGACAAGACGATGAATTACCTAATATGAAAAGTCAGGGAAAAAGTAACGCTTAATGGCTTATCGCCCACAAATACAGACATTGAAAGTAAATTCTTTTCCATGCTGAAGAATTTGAATATTAAACTAATAAAACTGTTTTTATAAGATGTACTGCTTTTGTATTTTTTTTTTCTGATGAATGTGAATGTTATAAAGATATCTGGCTACTGGCGTTTCTCCTTATTATCTCATTATGGCATGAATGAACCATCCATCATCTTACAAATTTAATCGTTTCACAAGATCCAAACACACAGATACAGTACATTAATGGTTACTATCAAATATGACCTTTATATACATATGACATTGAAATGACCAGGAAAGTATTTATCGGGATTCATATTTGAGTTGAAGTAGTAGATACAAGCCAGGGGATGTTTAAGAGGAGAGGAAAAATAAATTGAATTTGATGTGTGGACAGTTACAACATGAAAGTAGCTTTATCAAGGTGGTGTGCAAGAAAAGTTCTCTTTGGTTAAACAGACTCTAAGAATCATAACAAAATTAAAAACTATAGGACTCTGACAACGATGTATGACTCACTGACACCACAATCTACTTTTTTTTTTACTTCGTCCATTGTCTAAATTGTTTACAGAAACACATCTTTGCCTGAACACAAAAGCAGAGCCGACTTCCAAAATATTGCTAAATTTTCAAAAAACTTAAATGCTGGACAAAGTGGGGGGGGGGGGGGAAAAGGGGATTGTCCGTGAAAAAAGAAAATGTTTGCAAACAAGGAAGATGTTTGTTACCCCGGACAGGGGGATATGACTTTCGCAAAACCCCCCCAAGTTAAAAAAGT
>Ga0123352_10008761_pt1 | contig 15758 bp, 6 predicted proteins | sample TergutLab28metaG_FD_89700 | JGI IMG/M metagenome (GOLD analysis project Ga0123352, IMG submission 89700) | Labiotermes labralis P1 segment gut microbial communities from Petit-Saut dam, French Guiana - Lab288 P1 | ecosystem: Host-associated > Arthropoda: Insects > Digestive system > Gut ... | reverse complement strand
TGTTTCAGACGTTAATACGTCCATCTTCAGGAGCTAGCGAGTACTTGTTGTGTTGTGTAGGCTGACTTGAGGTGTGCTGGTGTTATGTAGCGGGATTGTCTGTTGGTGATGTGGTATCCGAGTAGTGGTTCAGCCTACACTCGGATACCACATCACCAACAGCCAATCCTGCCACATAACACCAGCATGCCTCAAGTCAGCCTACACAACAAAACAAGTACTCGCTAGCTCCTGAAGATGGACGTATTAACGTCTGAAACATGTTGAGCAATATATAATAAAACAAGTGTCATCTAGTTGGTCAACCTTTATTCAAATTACTGTAGTTGGTTTGCATAGACATTGGAACTTCAGGGATCCATGTATTAATTCTGTGCATAGTACTGTAAAGTTATATTCAGAATGTTGTCTTCTGGGTCATGACACTTTGTAATCTGGTGTGTGGTTACCAGTGTTTCAAAGGGACTTGCCTTCACCTTTGGGGTTAAGGAGAGGCTAGTAAACATAAAGTTATCTCCGTGCATGCCATGAAGGCATACAGGAGAAGGAGAGGTATAACTACACTCATTCTTGAACTTGGCACTTGACAGAGGTGAGTGGTTAAGTTATTGCTCAGCCACTGTACCTCTGGGGAAGGTGCTCATAATGCCCATGCAACAGGAGGCTGGGTGGGTCCCAGCTGGTCTTGTCATATTGGGAAGAAAAATATTTTTCCCTGCTGGGAATAAAACCCTAGATCATCCAGCTCATAGACTAGTCACTACACTGACTGCTTCTCCAGTGACAGGAAGGTGGAGGCAGTGCACTCTTTTACTTGTTCTCTGAAGACTGAGAGAGTGGGTTCCTCTGGAATGTTGCTAACCACCTACCAGAATGTGTGGAGTCATTCACCTGTAGATCACAATTTAAATCTTGTGAACCTAAAATTCATAAAACCTGAACTCTTATAATCGCGAATTGTATATTATTTTTATGAGTAACTATCACTACCTGCAAATTGGTATATGATTTTTTTGGTGATTCTTTTTAATTCCAACCAGCTGTACTCAATGGGTTGTTTTATGTGCATGTATAACTTTTATGTTTCTTACTGTGTTCACAAGAGCCCACAACTGGCGCCTACCCTAAGCCAGATCAATCTAGTCTACACTCTCATGGTGTATTTATTTAAGGTCCATTTTAATATTATCATTCTAAGCCAGGGTGTCCCATGAGTACTTTTTATTGTGTTGCCAAACAAAATTTTTTTATGCTTGAGAGTAAAACCTGGAAATTTTGAGAAACTCGAAGACTAGAAATTTGAAAATTATGCAAATTTTTTAATAACAGAAACCTTCATGTCCTGGTAATATTTACTGTGACCATAAATAATATTTTCCCTTCAAAATAAACAATGTTTATACTTATCAAAGCATAATAGTTATTAAAGAGTAGGAAGCTTTCTTTTATGGATGTTGAATATTTGATTTACTCCAAGGCAGTGATTGGATCCTAGTGGTAATAACAAATGTTGCTGTAGATTATGGCTGCTTTGTAGTGTTTTTAAACTCATGCCAACAGCATATATGTTGTCCAGTTTGTTACCACTACAGAAGAAGTTGTTGGAAGATGGTTGCTTAATTCTGTGCTTTATGTCTGGTAGAATTGCAACAGACACTGGACTCCAATTGACAGATGGGGTATATATATGTGGAGTTGCAGACCTTTGGTTGTGCTGTGGTACAGAGTTCATGTTATCTTCAGTAGTCATGTTGAGATCATGTTGCTGTACTTCTGTCGTTTCTTTCCTCTGTGACAGTGTATGTTCTGGTACTGTATTAATGACTTTTCTTCTGATATTGCACATAAAGAACTCTCGTTCAGGTCGTGTCTGTGATAACTTCTTGATGATATCACTTATAGTGGGCTTATATGCAGTCTCACCTTCCCAGGTAATTCCTTTATCAGTAGAATAATAGTTGGGTTTATTGATCACATTCTCATTGTCTCTAACCATTTTAAGCTTAGCTAAAATATCCTCACAGCTTGCTTTAGTGCGATCTAATTTTTGTTTCCAGTCATTAAAAAATTCCTTTGATTTCTCCACATCGTTACTTTTTTTCCACCCAGTTGAATAATGTTTCTTTCCTTTCAGTATGACCTCTTCTACAGTTGGATAAATTGCCTCAGTAAAGTGTGAAACATGTGGGCTCTCATTTGGGTATGGCCATGATGTGCCTACTGTTTTTGTTGCCCTACCATCAGTTTTTCCTTGCATGACTGAAGTTGCATTCTTAGCAGTGCCTTCAGTTTTTTGTGCATCCATAACATTTCTTCCTTGCCTTTCAGATTTCATTTCATCTTCAGAGATCAGCATATTAGTTTCTCTGTCCATGCGTGCTTCACCATGGACCACTGTGCTGGATCCAGGTGAAGACTTGATGCTAGGGTTTGTTTTCATATGCTCATCTGTTGCATGGGTAACAGTTCCATCTCTTTTCCTTTCTGATTTATGTGTTTCGTTCATATCATTTGTTAAATCTTCAGTCAGACTTGTAATAGTGGATCCAATACACTTTGCTGTTTTCTTTATTTTTTTTTGCATTTTAGAAAAGTTGCTTATTTCTTCGTTCTCTGTAGATTTGTTTCCTGATTGTTCTGTTCTGCTGCACCAGTTCTCTGCCTCCATTCTATCTTGTGATTTTCTTTCACAAGAATTCTTTCTGTTTTGTAAAGGGCTTTCAGACCCATGTCTGCGTCCTTGGCCATCATAATTCTGTCTTGAATGTTTAGTTATGGAATCATTCTTGCAAGCTTTGTTTTCAGATCCAGTACTGGCTAGTTCTTGTTCCTGAGAACTGTCATACATGTTTATTTCAGAACTCGTTTCCTTTTGTGCAGCATGTTCTGTGTCACCATCAAACAATTGCTGTTCCTCAGATCTGTCACTTATTATGCTTATTGTAGCACTTCTTTTTCTCCCCCATTTGTACTCTGAGCAGTTGATTGTCAATTCTTGTTTTTCTGAATTTTTCATCCCAGTATTTTCCTTCTTCCAAGAAGTATCTCCAGATATACTCTTCACTGCTTGTTCTTCATATGGGCTGCCTTTCATTTTTTTTACATTGTTGGTGTTATTCTTTTGCATTGTAAGCTCAAAACCCATGCCTGCTGACTTCTCCACAAATTTCTTTAACCTTAAATTCCTCCTCACAGTTTTCTGCAAGCCATTTTTGACTGCTTCCTGCTTCTTTGAGGTGGTTAGTGACTTCTTTATTGCAGTAGTATCAGAACCACTAGTAACTGTCCCATATACTCGACATCCAGTCTCAGAATTATTTACCTGTATGTTTCTCCTTTCTGGTGTATTCAGTTCAGGCCCACTGCTGGCTGATTCTCCTTCATCATAACTGTATTTTGATTCGTTTATTCTGGCTTGCTTCTTTTTGGGCATATTTTCTTGCTTGCTGTTAAGTAACTGGTGACTGTCTGAAACCTTTAAGGTAACAGGCTGAATCACATAGTCATGTGCACTGGTGGGTGCCTCTTGTTTTTCAGAATTTGAATTTGACCTGTTTAACTCATTTTCATTTTTCTCCTTTCGTTCATTGTCACAGCTGTCAGAAAGACAGTTTTTACCATTTGTACTGTGAATGTTAGGATTCTTTTCCACTAACGTTTCATAATTAATGTCAAAAAATTCTAGCTCTTCAGAGCTGTGATTTCTGTGTAGTTTGTCTTGAGGTTCATTGTTAAGAGATTCCAAGTCTTTTTGCTGAGAGGTGTTTGTGCTAGAATTAGTCTCCACGGTATGCTCAGAATCACACCGGACTAAGTCTTGTTCATCAGAGCTATCCTTTGAATAGATTTCCATATTCTCCTGTGGTATACATTGTTCATATTGCTGTATGGACAATTCTTCACCCTCAAAATTTATTTCTGATTTATTCAGTGTAATTATGGACTCTATATAATCTTCACACCTACTGTCCCCCAAACTGCCATTTGAATCTTTCATTTCTTGCTCCTTACTAAATGAACTTTGTACCCTGGCACTCCTTCTCTTTTTATTGCTCTCAGGACCACTATTGTATGGTCCCTGCTGTTCAGAGCTGTCCTTATGTTTCTTTGCTTTATTAGCACTCCTGGTTCGAGGTACTGGCTGCTGAACTTTAGTTCCTCGTACAGACAAATTCATTCCAAGGTATGGAGGTACTAGGGGCATATGCTGCCTGTAGATTAGTTCAAACATTCCTGTACTTGCATTTCTGTCCAGACGCTTGTCAATCACCACTGAAAAATAAATGTTAATCATGTTAGTTATTGTGCTTTTGAAATCATTTTTAACCCCAGTGTGTGAGGGTGGATTACAAAATTGCAGGGCAGGTATTTCTGTTTTTATTTATATTTTCATTTTTGGTAATATTGGAAGTCATATTTTAATTGGGTCTATCCCTGCGAGGGACTTGTCTCTGGAATGTTACAATTGCAGTGTTGCTCTGACATATTCAAACAATTTGGTATTCTTCTTTCAGATTTTGTGTTGTGCGTGCCCACGTAGACTTTGATTATATTAAGATTTCTCTGTATACGTTTCTGTCTTTGCACCAAAGTGCAGGACAGAATCACATTATTGAGGACAGTTAATACAACCTTTGATGGTGCAGCATATGTCAAACACCAGGGAATGACAGTAACAGGTCAAAATTATGCATGATTTGAGGCTTCTGCCATGATGTAGATGAGATTGGAGCTGTTCTGGGGAATTATGCTGTTTAATTTCCCGGCAGCATGCGGATCAAATCAAAATTACATTCATTTAGAGGTTAAGGAGAAGATTAAATTTGGAGAATTTCCTACCATTCATTATCATTGTCATCGTTATTGTTATTAATAGTAATATTAATATTTCCCCTGTCCTGTCTATAAAAGGCTGATGCAAGAAGTATTTTGTACTTGTTTTATATGTCTACAAAACTGTTGGTCATTGTCAAGGAAGTACACTGATAGAAAATATTTGGACCTAAAAGGATGGAGGTAATCAGAGGAAGGGAAAAATTACATTCTGATGTACTTTGGATGTGTTCTGTGCATCTAGTATTTTGAGATCAAATGGAGGGGAATGAAATTGGCAGGGCATGTAGCTGTTTTTCGAATGTGTTATTTAATGACACTGACTTTTGTTAAGATTGTGTAGTGTCGGTGATAACGATGAATAAGTGTGTAGCATTGTTGTTAAGATACTGACAGGGGAAGACTGAACTATTCAGAGAAATGTCTGAACAGTTGCTACTTTGTCAACCACAGATCTGACATGGACTGATCTGGGATTGAACCAAGGCCTCTGCAGTGAGCAGCTGGTGACTGTCAGAGCCGTGGTGTGGTCACATATAGCTCTTGTTAGCAGAGTAATGAATATCAAGTTTCCTGAAAATGTAGGAAATATTGTGACTGGCTGAGATTTTCTCAAAGGATTGTGCTGTGAAGAGTTAAGAAATACGTACCACAACCAAAAATTATGTAGGGTCAAAATACTCTTAAGTAGTTGTTATATTTGTATTTGAACCTTTTTTGTGGGTTTATTATAGTAGCCAGTCAACCATCTACAGCTGGTTTTTAGCCAAATTGTTAACAGATACTTGCATTTATGTAATTCTAAACATTGTCACAACCTACCTTTTATGACATCTTCAAGACATTGTGAGCACATACGGGCAGTAACACTGGTAGTAGGTTGCATGCAGGGACACGAATTAATTTCAATTAACCACGGTGAGAAATCTTCACCCAGCATGAAATCAGCTCCAAATAGCTCAAAACAATTTCTTCGTCTGTCCATATGCTCTTGTGAAGCAAGCAAAGTACATATGATGCTCTGTCGCATGCCAGGGTAGATGCATTTTTCCCACATGTCAGCATGACCAATTCCTCTGAAAAACCAGTTAAACAGCTTTATTGATGTGCTGTTATTATTCATATTGAACACTGTGCAGTCATTTCAGTTTGAGAGGAATAAGGTAATAGTGGGTGGCAAGTTACATTGGTGTCACTGAATTTCTTCACCACATGATATGGCACGTCAGAAGACAGTATCCTTCATAGTCACTACTTTGTGAACCTCAGATCACAGTCATATATTTAGTTTGATCTGCACAATTATTTCTAGGCCTCTTCTGTTTTCTGTGTGCATTACCCTTCATAGTGTGTGTATTTCCTCTTTCAAATTATCATCATCAGCACTTCAATTACAAACCTTGTAGTTTCTTCATCAAATGTTCTAGAATGAAATTATGAAGCAGTAGGCATTAAGCACCCCATTGTTTTAGTCCACTGTGAACTGGAAATGTCTCCATTGTCTCACATTTACACTTTAATGTGCTTTGGGATACTGCAGGTGCAATACAGAACTACATTATTTATTCAGTATAGTTTGACATGAATTAGAAATCACGTTTATACCAAGTTAAGATCAGAATTCCTATTTTTTTTAATTACGGTAAATGGAAATATCTAACACTGAATTTTGATAGTTGGTCTGAAATTTTACATTGCATTCATTACCATATTGAACTTCTGAAGGTAAAATCAGTTATGGTAACATGACGACTATGTGAACATACCGCAGATATGTCTGAAATGTGTAGCAGTCCCACATATTCTCATCTGGTAGCAACGAATTCCGTTTTCCATTCTTATATTTGCTTTGCACAGCATTATTGCACAGATGCACAGATTCATGCATACTGATGAGGTCAAATTGTTGTGAACAGAAACGCAGGTAGCTTTCTCTGAAACAGTAGTTTAATTTGTCAGATTAATAAGCTTTGCTTAGGTAAGTAGTGTAATGGCTTTGGGAACGTAGTGATTCACACTTACCTTTTATTTGTTGAGCTGTAGGTGTCTGTTACAGTAATACAGATACATTTGTATTGGCATTCTGGTCTTGTAAGTTGTATGCTTCACCAAATTTTAATCCCTTAAAGACTGAGATTAACCTGAACTATATTTAAAGTTATGTGGTATGTAATCCAGCAAATTGTACAATCAGTAATAAATAATCATTTGTTACTCATGTCTCTCCTATATGTTTTGAAATCTAAAAGGTCATTATCAGGGAAGTATATACAAAGATATACGGGGACAGCAAATACAGTCAAAGATATATGTGGTGGAGTTACAATACAATATTGTAAATTAAAATTGATAAAGGCATGTAAAATATAAATTGAATAACAGTATTTCACACTTCTAAACAATATTTTATCTGCCATTGCTGACAAACGTATGTCAGTTCTGTCACCTTCGTCAAACCCTTTGTTATCTGGTTGGAGTTTTTACCATGGTGGACCTCTTGCATGCTTTTGTATATACTTCACTGATGATGACCTTGTAGACATCAAAACGTGTAGGAGGGTCATAAGTGACATACGATTATGTATTATTGATTGTGCAGTTTGTTGGATTCAATACCACATGATGAATCTATTGCATTAAATATGGATTGCATTATGTTTAAAGATTCAGTGTCTGCCACGCAGTAAACACATTTCTTCCTTTACTTCCCTAAGCTGTATTGCTATCCATATTGTTAACGTTCATAAATTACAAACCCGTTTTAAGAACCTAACCTGATGTTCTTTAAATTGACATTGATTAGCTCTGGAGATTGAGTCTTAGTGATGGAACTGTATACAGTACGGTACATATTTTTATACTGTCGTTGTCATTAAACTTTTGCATCCACTATGTAACGACGTCACATTCATTTCCTCTGAAAGCACAGACATTATATATATATATGTGTGTGTGTGTGTGTGTGTGAATGCCATTGTCTGTCTGCAAAAAAATGTTCGTTCTGATTGTCTTCCCATCAGACATTCACTAATATTATTGAATGTTGCCGTGTGGTATCATTGTAGTCGAACAGATTTGGTTTGTTGCAAAGTTTATTGCTGTAACCCCTTATTGACAGATTGTGTTATATAATCTCTTGGTACCAGTTTTTTGCTGAGAATTACCTTCTCCTCCTGCTTCTGTGTTGAAAGCTGTGAACAAAATTTTCATGTGGCACTTGGTGATGTCAGCAAGTACATGCTGTAGTTATTCATAAAAATTGTTCTTTGTGCTATCACTCTTGTCCTCAGCAGCAACATGTGCATTTAGAGCAGTGGTATCACACCAATGACCACTTCATATTACACACAGCCTGTCACTAATAAATTGTATTTTTGTACCTGTTAGCCTGATTCTAGTGTTTCTGTTTTTATAACGCCCAATGTATGACAGTCTTCTGGTTGAGTGCTATCCTTGCCCCAGAAGAATGTAAAGAAACAGTGTGGACTGGATTTGGCTGCCTAGTAATGAACCTTCCAGTTCCATAAGCAATGAGGAACTTCTTACCAAACTAATTGACTCTCTGGTGTTAGTAACAGTTTGTTTGAAACATTAGTATGTTTATAAAACAATTCAATGCATGCACATATGGAGTGCTGATGGGAAATTATAACAGCAGCTTCAATCGAAATGTACCTGCCATGTGGCTGGCTACAAAATTTCATGTCACAGTTATGCAAACCAAATAAAAAATTCAAGCATAGAGTGGAATATATACATTCCCCTATGTGAAAAAGAAGTAAAGTCCTAATTTTTGTTGAAAAACTAGTGGTTATAGGCTTCTTCATTCACCAAAACCTCTCCTGGAATTTTCAGTTGTGAATAGAGGAATTTAAGGGATGGTGATTTCGATCATTGCTATACACTACCAATTTCAGCAGGAGATTTTGAAATCCTAAAAGAGAGGCATATGGTACTTGCTGTTTCAGTGTATGAAGTTACTGTGTGTCTGGGCTAAGTAGATCTGCAGTAATCACTCTTGAATTGATTTCTTTAGATTGTTCTGTAGAAGGACAAAAACAAATATACATACACCAAAAATTACTTCCAGCAATATCATATTTTTCCTTGTGTTTTGTACTGGATAACATGTAAAATCTGGAGACCTATACCATGCTTATAAACATACATGGCAGGTAGTAACAGAACAATTTTTTAAATTCTCAAGAGTTTTACAGCCTCTTTATGGGGATTTGTTTAATGACAACATTCATATTGCTACTTTGTGACCATGCAAACTTACTTGTACATCCAGATGGTTAGGGGCTGGGCAGATGTTACCAGAAACCACTGACGAATGTCAAATTTTGTGTCATAAATTAGTAGAGGGCATTCTGGAATTAAAGTAGAACAGAAACTTTAGATATTCAGAATATAGCAGTAGTTGGAGGTACTTACGTGCTTAAATTGGGGATGTTGTGCATGCATGGAATGAGGAATTTAGTCAGGAAAGAATGGATTTATGAATATTTAGAAGTCTGTTCTACAGCATATTGTATAAGACATGCAACCCACGGAAGAAACTGGCATTAAGAAATTTTCTTAATTGGTGGCCATTGTGTTCTGCATGTTAAGTTTATATTTTGAGATATTTTGTAACTCTCAACAATGAATATTCTGTGCTGAAGACTCTACACTATTCTTGTACTTTATGAGCTGGAACAAAACAAATGTTTCATGGGTGGGTTGCATCTCTTTTTTTGTACACACTGTAGTAACAGGAGTATTGTAGGTTAATCTTGAACTGGATTAGAGTTTTCACCCACTGCTCACAACTGACCTATATACTTCTGCACCACATATCTGGACTCCTTCATTGCTGCAGGATTCACTTTTCCCATCACTTTGTCAAGTTTGTTTGTCAGTTGAATTCCTCTGCCACGGGACTGAGCACCAGGTTTCACTATCCAGATATTGTTCATTCCATCAAGATCCATCTGAGGCCAGAACTGTCTGATGTCAATAAGTACATGCTTTGCTGACTCATACAATTCCTGAAAAGTACAGCTTAAAGAGAGTATTGAAAGGTAATCATTATAGTTATTGGAAAATATTTTTCTCTTCATATCTGTATGATAGTTGTATGTAGTGTTTTGATTGTTTTGGGCAGTGGTGGATTGTTAAAGCAACTAGATTATTTTAAAATGGAAGAACAAAAAAGCGATGCACCGTATCTGACTTAACAATGTGTAGGCACTCCTGAACTGAGGAAATAGGTGGTGCAATAGGCCTCTTAATTTTGTGTGCTTGTGTATTTGGGACGTAAACTTTTTTAGCTTCAACTAGAAATTTGATTTTGGGTCACATTACAGTTGTTCATTGCAGATTATAGGATGTTAAAAGGGTAGTGAGGTTTGACTCTGAAATTTTTTATAATCTATATGGAGCAGAATCCTTGTTGAGAATCTAGCATTAATTTATCTAGGTGAAAAATTCCACAAGGTTCATTGCTACATTCACAAGACTCCATTAGTGGTACCTGTACTAAACCAGTTGAGCCTAGTCCACACCCTTGTACTGTGCTTCAGTAAGGGCTATCTTCATATAAGCCCACTTATGTCATGTTTTTCCAAGTGATCTCTTCCCTTCAGACATCCTAATTAGAACTGTGTATATATTTCTCATCTGTCCCTGCCCATCTGATCCCCATTGATGTGAGTTCTCTTGACAGTGTCCATTCTTTTGGTCATTGTTACAATTTTCCAAGTGGTGATGGTGGTCATGGTAGCAGTAGCAGTAGCAATAGCAGGCTTAGCAAAACAGAAGGTTCATGATGATGGCAGGATGATGATGAATAAATTAATTTTTTTACAGAGTAACTATGGCCTTCACATGACTTTTCAGTTTGATTGTCCTAATAAGTTGGTGAAGTGAACAAACTGCAATAATTTCCACCAGAGTAGCCAGTGTCACATCTCAGAAGACAGCTTTGTCATAGTCATTGTTTAGTGTACCTCATATCTCACAAATTGTGAAGTTCCTCATAAAATTTTTCGTATCCATCTGTTACTTCCTGTCTCTTAGTACAAATATTCAACAGTAACATTTTCAGGGTGAGCTTAACTTTTATTTAGAACTACTATTCTAACAAAAAGAAAAAAGAACATTGCTCATTATGTATAGATGGCCTGCAGTCTTTCAGCACATACAACATACAATATTTCAGTCTCGTGTGAACACGCTTTCACTAAGCAAGCCACAGAATTGGACTTCAGATTGCTGCATGAACTTGCAAGTGGCTGCCATCGACTAGGTTCTCCTGCACTAGTCAATAAGAACATTTTTGTTTTGGACACAACCATCTATTCACACAAGCAGTTTGTAGGGGTATTCTGTCAGTGTTTTATAAAATTCCTGGTAATGAAGAGTTTTTGTACTGTGTCAGAAACATTGCCTGTTTTATCTAAAATATTAGAGTTAAAAAAATATTTTATCTGTAATACTTCTTGTTCCCTTGTTTTAATATTGTTAAAAGTAATACTGATAAGAGAGCTAAGTTTCATCATGTCCTGTTATAAAGATGGGTGTGCTGTACATGTGATAGTAGTTGTTGATTCATCTCCGAAGATTCTGTTTTGTATTAAGATTATGTTCATGCAGGCAACAAGTGATGACAGACCAGTTTGTGCCCACATAAATTTCTGATGCTTCCTCAACTCTTTCCTTGAATGTGTATGAAAGCAAAGCAAGAATTACGGATTTGAGAGGTGAGATAATATGATTGGCTCTTGAATGGGAATTAACTCAAATATACACCCCAACCTGGCACAATGTAAGTAAGAAGCCATTTTGATTACAATGTTACCTGGATTCCAGGTGTCATGCATATAACACAGAAAGGGCTTTTTTAAACCAGTTAAAAAATGCTACTTTTTTGAGGGAAGTCTGTTTACTGATTATGTTCAGTGAGGCATGGTCGAGATGATCACCCACTATGTACAAAGTAAAGCTGCCATTACTGTTATCCTTCCTGAATGTTGCACGAATTGTGATGTGAGGTATTTACATACCACAATAGATGTAGTCCTGCATTCAATTAATAGAAAGTTGTCATGCACTGCCAAGTAGTACCAGGTGAGGAATTGATCCCACTGATGATCCCATATGGCGATGGAATCTTGCATGTCTATATCCTCATGAGTCTGGATGCTGATGTATTCTTGGCAGCGTTTTAGTGCAAATTCCACGGCTGTGAATGGAATCTGAAACACAAAGTTTTGTTCAGAATGTTTTTTTTACTTTATAGGTTTACTTTAATATAGAGTTTTGTGTTGATATTTTACACTTTCATTTGATGTAATATGGTTCATCCCATTGTGTTGGTACATATATGTGTATACCAATAATTAAGTGTCTAACACAACACTTATTTACTAAAATACACACTCCGCTACATGTTTCGGCTATGTTGTCATCCCGTCGATATTACTTTTTTTTTTTTTTTTTTTTTTTGGGTTTTTTTTCTTTTGTTTTTTTAATTTTTTTGGTTAAAAAATTTCATTTCACTCTCTCTTTTGTCCATTTTTCTCACTTTTTTGTATTCTTTTTTTTCTCCTCCTTTTTTTTTTTTTTTTTTTTTTTTTTTTTTTTTAGGGTTTTTATAAGGGGGCGTATCCAGAAGTTCCCAGACTGTGTCGATAACGTAATATACACTCACCTTTGTTGTTGGTCCTCATTATCTGCTTTAAGGTGGTCCTGTTCTGAGTTTATGCAATGACTTAAGCATTTCTGACACTGCTGGAGGCACTGCTGCAACTGACTTTTGGAATTGTACGTAGCACTGTCAGCGATCTTGCTTAATTTTGGGGACAACTTGGGAACGATGCCCGATGCCCTCGTAGCAGCGATTTCATTCTCAGAAACAAGGACAATTCACAGGCAGTCAAATTGGGCATGTAAGAAGGGTGGGGACCATAGCCATGTACTGTTCACCAAATATTGAAGTAACTCCTGCTCGTAGTGTGCAGCCGAGCACAAACTTCGCGGAGATCTCTGCAGCTTGAAGTCCGCTCTTAGTATTAACTGGCATGTTGCATACAAGAAGTCCAACCTGCCAGTGACCTATGGAGCAGTAGTTCCTGTTTTACTATTTTTCGAACTTCTTGCACTTCTTTTTGTGTCTGTGCAACCTGTGGAGGGAAGACCTGAGCCCTCACACTTTTCAACAGAAGCTTCCCAAGTTTGGATAAAAAAACCACTCAAAAGTCTGTTATCCCTCTGGTCTTGTCAGGGAAAGCTATTTTGAGCATTCTGGTCATTTTCTTTGCAGTGTTCCCTAGTTTTAAGCAACTTTTGATGCAAGCGTGTTGTTCCCCCCTCCCCATCATTAAAAAATCGCTGATTGCACTTAACATGTGCAACATAAAAACACCCATTGAGAAACAATGAAAAGTTTTATGGCTGTAAAACTCACTAGGTACCGACTTAAAAGATGGCAATACAACTGCACCTAATGACAGAAAGCTGCATTACAGTTGTTCTCGGTCTTAGGGACAAGTTTGGTAACTTTTGGATACTCATTTCTGTTGCTCATATATGTGCATTAAGTTGTAATTATTTTAAAAGGTAAAGTTGTCCCTTTGCACCCCATACAGGTGTAGAGGGGTGGAGGTATCACTGTCATCATTCTTAACCTTGGCATTAGTTGGGGGTTAGTGGTCAGCTTCACGCTCTCTCCTTGTTACACCCTGGGAAAGAGCACTCATTATTCACTGAATGGAAGACCAAGTCAATCCCAGAGCAGGTCTGGATACTTTGGAGATTACAGAAATGTCTTGTGCCTGCTGGTAATCAAACCAGGATTCCTTCTCATACAAATATGTGTAGCATAGTCAGTATACCAAAAATACTATCCTAGCACCTTTAAACTTACTACATTTTACATTGCTTCCATTTGTTCAAAAATTTTTCGTATTTAAATATGGCTTATAATCGCAGGCTTTCCTTTAATTAAAACATCTGAAGTTCTTGCAATAATGGTAGCTAGTCTTAGAACTTGTATTTTGTTGCTAGTTGTGTTATGTGAATACAACTCTCACAGCTGTTCTTTTACATATTTCTCCCTTGTAACCTGTTGAGGCCCTAGTTTTCTGTATTGGACAGAGTTGCATTAATTCATTATTTTGAAACAAACAAGAGAAACTATATGCTGCCAAAAAGTTAAGTGATATCTTAATACAGTGAACTTACTTAGATACTGGTTTCTTTTTCCTGATACCATATCATGTTTTATTAGCATTAACTAAGTTCCTAGGTTTAATGTGACATTGCTTTTGCACTTTACCTTCCCCTCTGTGGACTTTAAGGATGTTCCTCCCTGTTTTTCATATTTGCTTACTAGCCATTTCAATAAGCCAAGACATGCTGTAAGTCGGAAGTCGTGTGTGAATGCTGTCAGTTCATCAGGGTGACATACATTGTAGCATCGTGGAAACAATATGTGAGACACATCGTTTTCACAGAACCAGTGCATGTGCTGCAGATAGGAACACAACCCCACCTGTAATGCACACATTCAACTGTACATACATAAACAAAATTGGAGGAATAAATCTTGCATGCTTCAGTACTAGTAGTAAACTGAATGCTACATCTACTTTTACACTGAGTAGAATAGCAGATCTGACAATGCAGTAGAATGGTAAAAGTTTATTTGGCACTTTGTTTAGTGTCAAGGTCACTTTAATAGCATATTTTTCCATAGCCTCTTGCAATTTACGTATTTCTTTTTTCTTTAAGTCAATTTAATTTTCTTGCAAGTAGTTAACACATTTTTCTGGGAGGCAGTAAACGTTATGCTGTGTATGTTATTGTTTGGAGTGTTGTGTAATTTTGTTTGTTTATATTTTTTCATCACTGTCAAGTTAAAGTTGCTCTCTAAGTCACCTTTCTGTCTACTGACAAAATCGACCTTTCGGCACAGCCATTTCCACAGTTGTGCTAGATAAACGAAATGCTACTGTAATACATATGAGTACTTGTTACAATAATAGTAATAGTCACTAGAGTTATGAATAAGCTATGTGTAAATTACCTTGGTTGTAAAATATGCTCTCGGAAACCTGTTGACCATCTGTTTCCTCTGAACTGCTTGCCAGTCTACGGGTTCACTCCTCATTGTCCACAAAAAATCAACATTAACGTTACGAAGAAGTCGAGCTACCAACAGAGCCTCAGTAGTTTTCCCATCACTTTGTGTTAGGGAGGCCAGAAGAGTTATACTACCTGGAATTGAAGCTACAAATTTCAATATACAAGTGGAAGGCCGAATTAAGCAGTAAAGTAATTGTTTTGTTAGGCTGGAGGGATAGTTTTGTAGTATTTAGTATAACTGATGTCTCTTTATTGTAACATTTTATTTTGTTTCGATAAACAATTTGTATGTAATTTCAGACATCCATGGTATCAGTTCATACAAAAATCAAGAGGGTAGTGGATTCTGTAGAAGTCTTCAAAGAGATTTGTTGAATGGTTGTTTCAGGAGAAAGTGACAATTACTAAGCCAGTTCACATAACTTGTCATTTCTTGCAAGTATGGAAGCTGCATCTCAGTTTGCAGATGAGTTAAGAATTGGTATATTACAGCAGCATTTCCATTTTTTTTTATCCTTTCAGCTGATAGAGCTTAGATGAGGCAGTGACACATTGGCTTATTTCCTTGGAGGCCTGGGTTCTGTCCCAAGTAAGTCAATGTATGATTTTTAAAACAACACTAGTATTTAAAAAATCTCATGTTTACTTCAGTGTTCAGCAGAATGAGTTGGTATCATTAAGGACGGATAGATATTGTGTAATATGAACACAGTTTTTCCTAATGTACTCCTGCTTGACAAAATAACTGAATTCATATTATTTTCATAATTTTATGTATTTTTAAGATAGTAGTT
>Ga0123352_10008760_pt1 | contig 15759 bp, 12 predicted proteins | sample TergutLab28metaG_FD_89700 | JGI IMG/M metagenome (GOLD analysis project Ga0123352, IMG submission 89700) | Labiotermes labralis P1 segment gut microbial communities from Petit-Saut dam, French Guiana - Lab288 P1 | ecosystem: Host-associated > Arthropoda: Insects > Digestive system > Gut ... | reverse complement strand
TGTGTGCAGTGCAGAGTGAGACTGCAGTACATGCGTGTTGTGTGCAGTGCAGAGTGAGACTGCAGTGCATGTGTGTTGTGTGCTGTGCAGAGTGAGACTGCAGTACATGTGTGTTGTGTGCGGTGCAGAGTGAGACTGCACAGCACACAACACACATGCCGCTGTGTTGTCGGCACAACAATTTCATTATATGTTAGATGGTTACATAAAAAATAAAATTTGGGGGTCATCTTCTTGTGAAATCTATTTTTGAAAAAACAGGAAGGTAGAACATGTGATGCTGAAATTTTGAATTTTATTTTATTTTTTGTTAAATATTTTTCGAAGTTTGTTTCCGTTTGTGGATTTTCGTGTAGCGTTAGTTACGGCTCATATCTATCTATCCTTGTTTCTCTTCCTGTTTGGGCCTGGACAGCAGTCACCGGAAAAACATGAACACAAAGTTATCCCCTCCCCCCCACTAAGACTGTAAAGAAATCGAGAAAAGAAAACATAACCTCTAATACATGTAAAAAACAGGAAATGCAATACGCAGCTTGCAGGATCACATACACTAACTTCTTGGTTTTTAAAATTATACATCTCCTGAATGGCGTACAATGGTTGAAGCTATCTCGTTAGGTTATGAGAAACCATTTAAGATACAAGAAAGATTGTTGTACTGACAGAGAAAAAACCCCTTTTATTTATCAATAGGAATGCCATTACACATCACAGCAGGAAGCCAACAATGAAGGTAAATAGTAGCCATTTATATATTTTGTTTCTGTCTCCGAGGCAAAAACCCACATTTCTAGATCGGTGAGCTTGAAAATACTCCGCTTTTTTTTTTAGGCCGGTGGTGGGGATAAACAAATACGTAGGCGAGGTGTGGAAATGCTGAACGTTAAAACAGGTGCTACACATAGTTGCAACGGCACTACAAAAAGTGACGCAACACATTTTCTGCGCTGTTAACTCTTTAAGGACGCAACAGGATTTGTCGCATTTAAAGACCCAGTTCGTACCGCGCAGTAAACAATCTGCCTCGTTTATAAAAGCCGATAAAATAATACTGTTTAGAGAAGTAATCGCTGTTTATTCTTAAATCCATTAAAAATACGTAAATATATTGTGGGGTGAATACAAAATTTCTGAGTGTTAAACCTGGTGGTACATGTAGTGAAGTTTAAGCCTGAAAAGGTTAATTTTTGTACTTAAAGTTGTAAAACTTATAGGAATATTTTAAAATATTCTAATATTTACTGAAGTGTTTCTTGGGCTAGCCATGTTAGGCGCGTGAAATTTTGAACTGAGTAGTATTTAGGGTATATATACTTGTAATTTTGTAGGTGCCATTTTGTGCTATACTTCCCTTCTTTAAAGCAAAAGAGTTTACCGTGATGCACGTCTTTTCCCCTTACAATATACGTTTCAAATGATGCGTTGATTTTATTTAGTAATTAGTGGTGCTGGCGTCTCAAAATAAGTTATTAATTCTAATCGTATATTGGTTGTGATGAATATTCGAATTTGAAAATTCTGGTCAAACAGGGTCCACGAATGGCATATTATATTGCCAGTTTCTCTGAATACCTGGGATTGGTTAGCACAGGACAGAGACCATAGCATAGACTGTCCATGTTCTTGTAAGTGTAATCCAACTTGTTTCAAAATCTGATACTATTTGCCAGTTCTTATGTGAATTATACGAGGATTATTCTCAAAACGCATCGAGTTGAAGCCCACTTGTTTTATGTGGACAAACAGACAGACGTGCTGAGGATCATAAATTGTGTCCACTTTATGGTCCCTGAGCACGACAGTTGTCACAGGAATGTTAACAAATAGTAAGCCTGCGTTCTCCTGGAAGTTAGAGTCTATTTTTCCCTTCACTTCAACTAACCTTCTTTTATAGAAGTCTTGAAGTGTTCCAAATTCCCAGCGAACGCAGGAATCCTATGTGATAAGGGTCTTATGGAAGCTGCCGTGCTTAGAAACACGATATTATGTCCTGGATTCCACATAAAAATTGACAATCACCTGCAAGGTTACACGGTGTCACAAGAAGATCACAGTCTAAACCTCCATTGCCCGAAAATCATCATGTCACCAGTAAGACCTTTGTAACTTACTTACTTACATACTTACTTACTTACTTACTTACTCCATGGAGCGGAGTCCTTCTTGAAAAGCTAACGGGTTCTTGGCTAGTAAAAAAATTCCCCACATTTTATGGAACTCAAAGGTTCATTATCACATTCACAGGCGCCCGTCATCTATCACTATCCTGAGCCAGACCGATCCAGTCCATACCCCTACACCCCACTTCCCGAAGGTCCACCTTAATATTATCCTCCCATCTAAACCTGTGCCTTCCAAGTGGTCTCTTTCCCTCAGGTTTCCCCACCAAAACCCTGTATTTTCCTCTCCCCCATACGTGCTATATTCACCGCCCATCTCATTCTTCTCGATTTAATCACCCGTACAATATTTGGGTGAGCAGTAAACATCATTGTGCTCCTCACTATGTAGTTTTCTCCACTTCCTTATTACCTTGTCCCTCTTAGGCTCAAATATTCTCCTCAACGACCTATTCTCAAACACACTCGGCCTACGTTCCTCCCTCAATGTGAGCGACCAAATTTCACACCCATACAAAACAACAGGCAAAATTATAGTTCTGTATATTTTAATCTTTAAATTTTTGGATAGCAAATTGGAAGACAAAAGATTCTTCACCGATTTATAGCAAGCATTCCCTGACTTCAAACTACTCTTTTTCTTCCTGAATAGAATTATGATTTGTTAAAGTTGTTCCCAAATATTTGAACTCCTATACACTTTCAAAGGAACTATTATCAGTAAGACCTTTTTAAACCTAGTCAAAACAGATGCTACTGAAGCCGCCTGTTCTGCTGCCAACTTCAACTTTACAATGAGAAGACATGTATGATAGAGTTCTGGCAACTGGCGGAATGGATGATCGTTCACTAGGAATATTAGGTTAATTGAAGTTTTTTTTTGTAACTTTGGTTGGATTTGTTTAGAATTTTTACATTTGCCAATAACCAGAATATGATTTGTAATTTTAATCAGATTGCCTGCATCACCTTCAAACCTGTCAGCCAATAAAAGAATGAATAATTCATACAATCTGGACACTGGTGACTATTATTTCAATATCACTTTTTAAACAGGGGCTGCAAAATAGGGCACAGCAGTACTGCTTTAGACTTTAACTCTGAGACTTTGGTTCAGTTTAATCTCGGCCACTGTCTACTTCGAAGTTTTTCTTGGTTTTCCTCAGTTCCAGCCGAGAAAATATAAGGGTAGTATATCTTTTTGGTCACGAAATTTTCCTTCCAAATCCCTTCCAATTTATGGTCTCTCAAGCCACTCTTTCACTCGACACTACGTATTCTTTAGTATTGGTGGTTTCGTTAAAAAAAAACACCGACAAAGACAGGGGTGAGAGTGAAGGAGAGGAATAAGGCGACATGCCTTCTCAGAATGTTGGCTGTAAGTTATTCTAAAACTCTCTTCATTTCCGTTATTATTTCTTTCTTTCTTAGTCTCATCTGTCTACCTATTCTTTGTATGTGTAGGTTATTGTTGCATCTGATCACAATCAGGGACACGTACACACTCGGTAGAACTCCCCTGGACGAAGGATAGGGCCGTCACATAGACCTCTAACAAACAAAACACAACACTCACAAGAGACAGACATCCATGCCACTCCCCCCCTCCCCGCCGGCGGAATTCGAACCCGCAATCCCAGCATGCGAACGACCCCAGACCCATGCCTTAGACAGCGCGGCCACCGCGATCAGCTTCTTTGAAATGTTTAATCCGTTATAGAACGAATCCAATTGTCCATTGGTAATGTTCTTAAATTTTTAAGGAAATGACTACAAAAAAATTACTTTTGTGACATAAGCAGTAAACTGACTTCCAATGCAACCTGTTATGTTATACATTCAAATCTAATTGTGTGCAAGTAGTTTGTGTACGTTGTTTGGTAAGTGAATTTTAAGAAAAATAAGGGGCACTAATCTTGTTCTTTACTTGTTGAACATTTTAGCCCATCCTATGCTCATATCCGTTGCTACGATTTCCTTGTCGATGGAAAGTCTTTATGTAACATTGCATCACAAAGTGGACGCCATATTGCTGTTCAAAATGACGCCATAGATGGTAATTACTGACGAATGAAGTTCCGAACTCATTAAAGTTTTATGCCCTGAGCATTGTGTGGCGGTTCGCTTCATCGATTAGTTTGCAACGTGAAAGACATTGTGCCCTATAGGAGCCTGAAGGTTTCCTTGAACCACGCAACAGTAATGGCCATAGAGGTGAATGCTGGAACTGGCTGGGAAGCTTTGACAGCACACCTCTTGCCAGGTATATTCTGTACGAAGTTGGCATGAATTCGTTTTGAGCAAAATGAAGTGTTTTGAGTTCAAGAGACCGTGTAATCTACTAATGAAATCAGACTATTGTATCCAAGCCTGCGTCATCAGCAACTGAAACAAATTGCCCACAGAACTGTCGACGCTTACATTGGAGTGAATTTTGTCATCTATTCAGAGACAGTCCATGGTTTGCAGCCAAAAGCGACGGCCTATATTAGGATCGAGAGGGTTCTAAATGCGATCGTGAGTGAACACACTAAAACATTGGAAACCGTTGGGCTAGTGGCATAAACTAATACTTGCACGACGCTATGTTTCATATTCACACACACACACACACACACACACACACACACACACACACATACGATTCCCACGAACGTAGCTTTCAATTACCTGAACGTCATTCATCACAACGCAGAACATTTACGGTATCGTAGGCTTGTAATTTTAATACAGAAATAAATGTGTTTGATTTCGATCTTCAGGTTTAACAACGTTGTGTGTGCTTAGAGAATGTCTCTTTTGACGTGTCCCTGAGAACGGCAGCTTTATCTCAGAAAGCCTGTGTCCGCTGGGACATCCCGTGCCACCTGCTTGACACCTTCTGTCTCTTGCATATTACAAGGGGGTGTTGATAGGTCCTTGGCCCGACCAGGAAGGAAACATGCTACAGCGACCAAACTCAGGATTTATTCAACATACTCCCCACGAAGCTCAAAACACTTCTTAGCCGGTTGCTTTAACTTTTGCAAGCCACTAAAAAAAATCAGAAGTTTGTCCGTCCAACCAGGTCTCCGCAGCAGCAATGACCTCCGCGTCGGACGAAAAATGGCGACCTTTCAATTGCTTTTTCAGTCCAGGGAACAGGTGGTTGTCCGATGGGACCAGATCCGGAGAATAGGGTTGTTGATCAAGAGAATGGAAGCCCAGGTAGGCCAGTTTCTTGAGGGTTGCAAGTGTCCTGTGAGTCGGGGCATTGTCGTGCAAGAACAAGACCCACTTGGTGAACTTCTGGCGGGGTTTTTCCTTCAAAATGCCCTTCAATTGCACCAGCAGAGATGAGTAATACTCCGCGTTGATAGTTTGGCCCTTTGGAAGATAATCAATGAGGAGGATGTCGTCTTGATCCCAAAAAATTGAAGCGAGAACTTTTCCAGCGGATTTCTACACTCGGAATTTTTTGGGGCGGGGTGAGCCGCTATGCCTTCACTCCATTGATTGTTGCTTTGTCTTCGGGTTATAGTGATATAACCAGGTTTCGTCCATGGTCACCAATCGCGACAAAAAATTCCAAAAGTTTCTCAGACGACTGGTACCGTTGACGTTTTTGATCCGCGTTCAGACATTTCGGGACCCGCTTCGCGGAGAGCTTCCGCATGTCCAAATCGTAATGAATGATGGACCCAACCCGTCCACGTGAGATGTACAGTTGCATAGCTATTGATTTAGCCGAAATGCGGCGGTCTTCTAAGATTAGCTCGTGAATTTGATCAATAATCTCCGGGGTGGTCACTGTTTTGTGTCGTCCAGGACGAGGAGCATCACACGTGAAAAAATCACCACGTGTAAACTGGACCGCCCAGTTTTTGACGGTGACATACGATGGTGCGTGTTCCCCTAATGTTTCTGTCAGAATGACGTGAAATTCCTTCGGCGTCTTGCCTTGCAGGAAAAAAAAACTTGATGACAGCTCGTGTCTCCATGTTGTTGAAATTGCACACGTCGCCTGACATGCTTCCTTTCAGCCTGTGTAATAAGAAAACACTTGCAATTCGGCACATGAACAGGCCCCTCTTTCCAGCAACATATCGATTCCGTCATACGACATCGGGAAGTAGGTCGGGCTAAGGACTTATCAGCACGCCCTCGTAGACACATGCCACAGGGGTATACGAACAGGACAGAGAAAGAAATATTTCATGTAATATTCGTAGTTATATATGTGATTTATAATACAAGTAACTCGCTAATTATATAACTCCATGGAGTATACTTGAGAATTTACTTTTCACTAAGCTGCTCAAGAAATGCACATTCTCTTACATCGTTCGAAGTTTTGTAACCGTACCTACAAAAACCCGACAATGGATCCTATCCCGAGTCATATGACTCCATTCTACGTCATTACACCATACGTTCTTTAAGATTCTTTTGGTATAATTTTGGCCTCCCGCTTTATCTCTCTTCTTCAGAATCTCCAAATAATTTTTGCATTCAGTTATTACCTCTTCTTTTATCCTGCGCACTCCTTGGTTAACTTGTAGTAGTATTTGAGGAAGAGTGCCAACATAAACCTCATCCACAGAGGGAAATTGAAGTGGAATTTACTTGACGATTATGAGTAGTATTGCGTCTGTGGTTGTCTGTAATGTCTCAGTAATTAACTAACTTAATGCGCAAATTCTTGTTTTATAATACGTTTATTGTATGCCTCTACATGTTTCGAGCACTATGTGTTCATCATCAGGAGGTTAAATTGTATTATACAGCATCTGGTATCATCACACTGAAACAAGTGAGTGGTCTAAAATTACTAAAATGCAATTCTATATATATGAGCAGCCATCTGGTATAACAAAACCAGAAGGACTAAACGACTAATACCTACCTGTGTTAACATAAGATTAAACGGTAACAATCCAAGGTGCCAAACAACAAAGAGTGCAGCCATCCGTTATAGAATTAACCATTGCTCATAGTTATAGAATTGTATTTCAGTAATTTTAGACCACTTACTTGTTTCAGTGTGATGATACCAGATGCTGTATAACACAATTTTGACCTCCTGATGATGAGCACATGGTGCTCGAAACATGTAGAGGCATATAATGAACTTATTATAAGACAAGTATTTGTATATTAAGTTGGTTGATTACTAAGATTATACTGAGATGCAGGGTCAAGAAAACATTTAAAAAAATTGAATAAAAGTAGACCAACTTGAAGACACTTGCTTTATTATGTCAATTTACTGCTCAACATGTTTCGGATGTTAATACATCCATCTTCAGGAGCTTGCAACTACTTGGTGCGTTATTGTGTAGGCTGTATTGTGCTGACTTGAGGCGTGTTGGTGTTATGTAGCGGGATTGGCTGTTGGTGATGTGGTATCCGAGTGCAGCCTGCACGGTCCAATATGCATAAGATAAAAAAAGTCTGTAATGTGTCAGAAGTGTTACGGATTGACTTTAGGCCTATATTTAAGGTATTCTGCGATAGAAATACACACCGAGGGTGACACTGGTATGTGATAAGTCACGGAAGGCGGATGCTGTCTCCTCATGGGATGCAGATATAAATCCGACGGCTGCTGTTCCAGATGCATCATGTTCCCAAATCCCTTGCAGCTGTCTTCTAGCTTTGAGATCATTTTAAAGCGGCACGTCTTTGCTTTAAAAGTTATCCCTAAGGGACATGACTTCGAGTAAGGTCTGTTGTTTCTTGTTTCAAAAGTTACGACCTTCACTACTGAGAACTGCATAGTACGACAAGAGTGGTTCATATATCAGCGTAAGACCCCGTAGGTGTGTGAAATAAGTAAGTGGCTTCTCTATTCGTTTGAGACCAAATGAAAATTTTACAGAAATACTCTTCATTTATTTTATAAATATAAATTATATCATTATTTTAAAATTATGTTTCAAACGGAAACACGAAGAAGCACACAACGGACCGCAACAGTTCATACATATAGAGTGTTTGTTAGTGTGACTGTGTTAACGTACCCGCATATTGTCCTGTGCAGACTGCTGATAGGTCTAACACTCTGTCGATTACAAATTAATATTAGCAAGGCACCTTGATTGCACAGTGTGAAAACCAGCTTGTTAGATTCGATGTTTTAAAATTTCGGTAGGAACAGATCCGTCACTATTTCAAATCTAATGCAAGATATGCCTTTGGTAGGTATAAAATGGACATGTATTTGTAGATTTTTAAAGTCCTGGAACCATTTAACAGTGAGTTTGTGGACACGTCACAGCGGTTTAAGTGTGATTTATATTTTAGTGCTTAGCAAAGGCGGACGGTAAAACACTGTCTCTGTTGTCATGGCACGTGGTTGTACTGCATTTAGTTAAGAGGGGGGGGGAGGATTTAAAATTGTAGTACCCACAGATACTGGTTGTTTTAAAACTGCGGTTTGGGTTTGGTGAAGGTGTACGTTACAAGTGGCAATGAGTGGCCTAGCGCGTTCTGGTCATAATTAGTCATTAGGGCTTAAAACGAGGACATGGCAGAGTGGAAATGACATCGGTTGAATATCATATGGCTCCCTGGGATTTATAATGAGGCAATACAAAAGAAAATATTTCATAAACCGCTGTCACTACCTCTGATTTTCCATTGCTATATTGATTTGGCAGGATGAAATAGGTGGGCAGTGCGGGACGCATGACAGAGTTGAGACATGATCACTTGAGGAAAACCTAGACATAGATAAGAGAATATTATTAAAGTGGATGTAAATGTGTTGACTGACTTCAGCTAATGGCAGGGTCAAATGTTGAGCTCTGTAAATACGATAATGAAAAACTGTGTGGCCTAAAAAGTTGGGAATATATACGGATTGGTTGAAAGACTGTTGGTTTCTCAAGAAGAATTCTATATAGGAATTTGTTTATTATGCAATACCATATCAGCTGTCGGATTTATGTAGCGCCGACTCTTAAAAAAGAATACGAGACAGCGGAAATACGTATTGCTGGAAATTGTGCATTTAAATATGTTGCTAATTTATGTAATTTTTTCATTTAAAATTGACGAAGTATGAAAATGCTTGATGCAAGAAGAAGCAGGTCAGCTGGTGCAAAATGTTGTGAGTATACGGATATGGATTACAGACTTGCCTGTAAGCTTTTCTTAACAAATTTCTTGCTTTAATGCAATTTGCAAACATGTTGACGTTGCGAAACTTTGAATGAAATTTTGATAAATACTTACTGGCAGCAATCATGAAGTCAGCGATGTTGAAATACTACACCGTAAGTTTATTAATTGATTGGAAGTAAGCGTATTTAGTTGTATGTCTCCTAGCAGTTACCAGTTCATTAATTCTATATCGGTTCCCGGTTCATAGTGACATTCTTAAGATAATTCATCCCTACTGTTTACAGTATAATTACAAGTACACAAATATTCAGTCAAAACACAACTCACAACTATTTATTTGTCAAAGTAATTAGCTGATTTTCATGCGAAATACATAGTTTTGTTTGAACCGAATATTTGTGTACTTTCTGTCATACAAAGTGACAATTATATAAGACAACACCAACAAAATGCACAATATTGTTATACTGTATATCCACACGACTTCAATCTTTCGCCGCGAAGTAGCTGGGAACTGCGCACTTCTGGGCTATACCGACGCTGCGGGACAAACCCTTGACCCTTGAAGTTGGGACCGATAGGTTGTTCCGAAATGTCGGCAAGGAATTATCACTACTCGCTGCGTAATAGCCCAGAAGAGCACAGTTATTATTATATATAATTTAATATTAAAATGTTACAAGTACAACACGTTTCAACCATAGTCGCGTCATCTTCAGGGAGTGCACAACAATTGTATTCAAAAAACATAATTTTGTGTAAATACGTGTAAATTAAGCTAAAATTAGGTTTTAATGTTGCTAGATAGCTGGAATGCTGCGGTGGAGTCATGAATTTGATTACCAATAAAATTCATGTCTTTCAGTTTGGCCTGCTTGACACTTGAAGATAAGATCGAGAATTTGCACCGAAACGTCGGTAACTATAAATCAACGCTGTGTGATGTCCCAGTGATAATTATCACAATTAATTAACCATTATCATCAGCAACAGCAACACATGAGACCTTACATTTTCGCAACATTTTCGTGTTTTTGAATATTGACTGAACGTGTATTGTTACGAAATATGTATACCCTAGAAACATGGTTTGTTTCAGGTACATAATTGTAAATACTCTGCATAAAGGTGATAACAAGGATTTTTTTGCCCACTTTTATTACACAATCAGTCCATTACAAGACTCTAAGTACAACTTACGTAGTCGAACCTAAAATCCTACACTTTTTAGTACATGTCTTGCAAAATGATATCCCAATGGATATTCTCCAATCATATGTTCACGTATCTGTGAAACGATATTTACGAAAATCTCTTTGTTATGTCTGTTGGTTTGAATCTTTTCAGTCTTCTAGGCTCTTCTTCTTCAAGTAGTGTGCATGTAAGTTCGTTTAGGTGTTTTGTTGTTTTTTCTCTGTACTTGACGTTGAATTTTGTAATTTATTCTCTAATTGTTGGTACCTTTAAGTCTGCATGTATGACTTTGTTAGATATGTACCACAGAGCATTTAATATTGCTTGGAGAATTTCATTTTGATATCTCTCTAATATTTCAATGTTTGAATTACTAGCTGTACCCCAGAGGGGCCAGATGGGCTTTAGAGTAGTTAATAACAAGGATGATAATAATAGCGCCACTTACATTGTTGCAAATAACCTGTAGGTAGGAGGAGTTTCACTTTTGTATTTACGAACGATTAAGTCTCGATTCCCACTTTGTCACTTGCCACTTAGTCCCTTGCTTTTATCTAACAGTTCTGCGTGACTTGCACTGAAGAAACAAAAAAAAAACTGCATGTTATTGATCGCACGTGACAGCTGCTTGCTTACTGCCATACTACATTTTGAGTCTTGCTCGTATGTTCCGTTAACGACGCTGTTCCCATTTACATACGCCATGTCCCTCTGATATTGCTTTTCACTGAAGCGCCAGAATGAATGCAAAAGTCTGTGGTTCCCTTGTGACCTTAGTCTTGTATGATTTTAGTTAGATTAGTTAGGTTCATTAGCCAGGGTATCTCGAGTCGGCCATTGTTTTGACTACCTTGTTAGAAAGGGGTCTCTCCCGTGTGTTGACCGTCTTCGTCTCTGTGACAGTTACGCTGCTGGAAAGGTCGTCTGAGATTGTCAGTTTGTTCCATGTCGTTATTGGCTACGAAACATGTGATTATTGCGTCAAATCATGTTGTCTGTTCGAGAGCATGCCACAGGTCACACAGTGGTGATTAAGTGCCAAAATATTAAAAATATTTTTCCATGTTATATATATTATATAATATTAGGCACAACGCACATGTATACATAGTATATTTCATATATTCAAGTTTTACGCTTCTCAGTATTGCGTCACTGCACCTGGACGAGTGCCCCCAATTTCCTCTCTCCTTTTACCGCTCTGACGGCAAGCGGCTTCTTGATTTAGTTATAGTGTAACTCTAAAATAAATAAATAAACACATAATTTAGATGTCGCCACTGAAATGCTTTAAATAAGCCAAACAAATGCATAGAGAATTTTGATGGAGAAAATTCTTCGGTTACCAGCTGAATGAAATTAGACAAATATTATGTATACTCTGTTTCAAATGAAGCCAACTAGGTGCGTACTACTTCCTAGTATATTTATTTCAACTTCTCTACATGTTTCGGACAACTATGTGCCCATCATCAGGAGAACTTACTGTATCTATGCGACACTGGTATTTTTCACTCTGTATGGGTGGCTGTCTGGTCTGCACACCAGCAGACCAGACAACCACCCATACAGAGTGAAAAATACCAGTGTCGCATAGATACAGTAAGTTCTCCTGATGATGGGCACATAGTTGTCCGAAACATGTAGATAAGTTGAAATAAATATACTAAGAAGCAGTGTGCACCTAGTTGGCTTCATTTGAAACAGTTTACACAGGGATACAGGTCAACAAAACATAAAATATTAGGTATACTATTGAGGCTGTTATAAACTAGAGATTACAGTTTGCATGATTTTTGTTGCGGTTTTGATTGCTATGAGAAATGAACGCGAGTTTTACAATCGGAGACTAGCTTTACATTAATTTTTTTTTTTTTGCTGTTTATCGTTAATGAAAGCTGGGACGGCTACAATGAACAGGCGAACGGAAGAGTTCCTCTGTGGGTACAAAAATATGAAGAAATAACGACGTGAGTACAGTCTTTTCAGAACATTGTGATTCAATGGAGCTGTCTCTTGTGGAGACCCAGCTGTAGACGGGCTGAACTCTTCTGTATTTACGCCTGAGAGGCAAATCAGTTTGTCTTACCCTCAGTATCATTCAAATGTGTGCGTTCTCGTCTTTTGGAAAGTTCAAAGACGGGAACCTTTAAAACAAGAATGTAGTGGAAATGTAGTGGAAGGAAACAGCCAAAGAGATGGCAGAATCTGGTTTGAACTTAAACTGTTATTATTTTTATTAAGCTTATTAGCAACCGGTGTAGTGCATAATTTATATCCCGCGTACGCTGTAGCCACCATACAAAAGAAACATAAAATCATTAGGCTACTTGGTTGGTTTATTAGAATATGCACCCAGATTTTCTTCGCAGCTCTTTGTGGCACACAAAGTACAAGTAAAGGAAGAGTCGATTCTCAAAACCCGCGATAACGGTGATATATTGTCAATGCCACTTTCGTAAAGTGTTTTCACTCTCATGTCCCATTGTTGAGAAAACAAATACGTGTTTACTGTCATTTTATTTTGCAGATATAAACTCCTCTGTTACAATCTGCTATTCTGTTGGTGCCTTTAGTAACACTACTTTCGACTTCCCACATTGTTTATTTTCGTCTATGACTTGTTTAATGGTGCGGCCAGTAGTTCAGGTTAGGCTTATATAGTTTTTAATAGTGGGAGTACTGAATGATTAACTTTTCAAAAGCCATTGTAGTGTTTCCCAACCTGCTTTGCTCGCAGACCCCTTTCGGCTTCGAAAATATAACCACGGCTCCAAACATTCTTGCTGACGTACATGTAGACTGTTCGTATGATAGGTAAACGAAACTGAAAGTCTTTGTCTCAGAACTAACTTTAGTTAGATAACAATATATATCCATAGCACACGTAACGGTGCGTTGTAAGATTTAGTCTTAATTAAACTGAATGTAGGTGGCTTTCGTGGCTGCAGGTGGTCTCTTAATTAGATATTCTGTCATACGAAATAAACACATCGCCAATTTAAAAAGTTCCCTAATTATTTTTAACACAACTTTTTCCCTTTAATTAAAAACTAGGTGAAGTTCCAAGTAGCCGTTACAGAACTGTATCCATTGATCTCATGTCAACTCGTCACGGATCCCTTGGTATCCGCGGAGCACAATTTGGGAACCACTGGCCTGATGGGTATTTATTACCATTACGTTCCACATAAAAAAAATCGTACGTTCTTCCCACAGAGTTCTTGTTTGTTTTGTTATATCGTTCTTATAACAAATAGTAGGTATAATTATTTTGTATACAGCATTAACTAATTGGTTGTTATAACGGAAGCGGAGGTACGAACGGGCTTTTTAAACGTGTTTGAGGTTCATCTTAGTCCTTACAGTGTTAATTGAAATGGAAGTAGACGTAGCCTAATTTGTGCTGCTATCCTGCACTTTGTTGGAGAGTTTGAGCCTCCGTAACTCCCAGGACTTTCGGCCCCTGAAACGATCGCAGACGAGTTATTTTTCGAAAACTTCTGTCATCAACCTTCCTTGAAGGTACCCGTATTATGAAGGACGCATAAAAATTAATGACAGTGGGTCTATAACCAACTACGTACGTATACAGTACACATATATTTTGTTATACTATTATTAGTTTGTATGTGTGTTCATGGTCAGAGACGCAAAATTGCAAGATTGACACATATTTAGAGTGTTTGCAGAAAGAACTGCATGTATTATTGTAACTCGCTCCTGCACTTCTTTGGATTACATGTAGTCTGTGTTTTATGGGCAGCTGATTTAAAAATGATTGTGGTTACCACGTTCTCCGGACCTCAGCACACGTGATTTATTTTTATAGGCATTGAAATCACCCTCACACACTGTAATATACAGAGGTCCACATTCAGCGTACTGTAGACGGCATATCAAATGAGACATTAAAACAATAAAAAGATGTACGTATGAATGTAATATCGAGATGCTTTAGCATAACCATTGTTTCCGTGAAAAAGCAAAAAGTGTTACATATTCTGAGTTTGTGTCTGTAGCCTTAGTTACGCAACATGCGGTGCGCATGCGCCATGTTATATTGTAATCTGTAGCCTGTCTGGTTGTATGACGTATTTCCACATTGTGTCCTAAACAGCACGATTTTCAGAAAATAATGACACTGAACATAACAAGTGTGTTTTAATTTTCCCTTCAGATTTGTCTGAGACGTTTCTCACGCTAAGAAGAATTCAGCGCGATGCTATTACAAATGTACATAGTCCTTCATTTAAAGTAGCCATTGTTCTTGTCTGAATTGAATTTTTTGGACAGATTTTCGAAAAATATCCAATTGTAAAATTTCATGAAAATCCGACCAGTGGAATCCGGGTTGTTCCTTGCCGACGGAGACACAGACGAATGGACGGGCGGGCGGTTGGACAGACAGATTGACACGACAAGGCTAATAGTCATTTAGTCGCCTTTTCAATTTTGCGAACACGCAGGAAGGGTGTAGGGTATCATGACAGGTCGTGTACACCCACGTGCAAACAGTAACGGCCAACAGAGTGAGTAAATTTGATAATACACTGATGAAATTTTTTTTTGAATACACCATATTTAACAATAATATCTGCTAATTTTGGAGTTACTTGTGGGTGTTTCAGCAGAATGTGAAACACTGCAGGTTTCTTCATTGTTTTTGACAGTTTGGTGTTAAAATATTCTGTCTGCCCAATTAGCATACACTTAAACAGCTGTTCAATAAACTGCTAAGCAATGTGCAGGCCTCGTCGATGAAAACAATCACTATCGGTGTGTTAGAGCCTGGTAGAGAGAGGATATGAGGTGAGATTAAAGCTCCTTCTTTCACGTCAATGAAAACGAGGCAGAGTTTCAGACAAAATCAGCATTGCTCCGTTTTCATTAGGTCTAACCGCCATCATCTATGGTGTAGAAACCGAACGGCTTGGAATATTAGAGAAAACTGAGTTTTAAAACTGAACCAGAGTGCGTCGGGTACTTGATTTGAAAGTTCTTGCCAACGTGGCTGCAGTGCAGTTTGGGAATTGCCAATTAGTTGGATTAATGTGCTGTATTTTTACACACATATTTTTTTAGTGGTTTCAGGTGAAATGTTTGAAATTTTGGAATTTGTCTACGAGAAACATGACTTGTTTGTCCTTTTTGAACTTTAGTAATAACAATGGTATTATTAATAAACTATTACTACCACTACTACCACCATCACTAACACTACTGCTACTAGTACTACCACCACCACCACCACCACTACTACTACTAGTACTACCACCACCACTACTACTACTACTACCACCACCACCACCACCACCACCACCACTACCACCAC
>Ga0123352_10008758_pt1 | contig 15761 bp, 11 predicted proteins | sample TergutLab28metaG_FD_89700 | JGI IMG/M metagenome (GOLD analysis project Ga0123352, IMG submission 89700) | Labiotermes labralis P1 segment gut microbial communities from Petit-Saut dam, French Guiana - Lab288 P1 | ecosystem: Host-associated > Arthropoda: Insects > Digestive system > Gut ... | reverse complement strand
GGCTGAGTGGACCCCGTTCCAGACCCACTACTACTCAGAAAATCTGGTAGCGCCGGGGATCGAACCCGGGACCTCTGTATCTGTAGCCAGAAACTCCGACCACTAGACCACAGAGGCGGTCAGTATGTATATACTATAAAAATTAAATATAATTTAGGTGGTTAGGTACACCTCTGACTTATTTTTCCACATGCAACCCACAAAATAGCCAACCACAACCACAGCTTTGTTCCTTTGCTGTAAAAAAGTTTGGACACCCAAGTTCTACAGCATGCAGACTGAGTCTAGGGTCCACCTAGCTTTCTGTTCCAATGGCTAATGAGAACTATGCTGCACCTATACCTCCACTACCCCGCACACCTTCATGTAATGCACAGTAACAACTTTCACTTAATTTCTCTGACTCATAACTCATGTAACTGTACCGCCGGACAGTGTACCAAACACAGGCATTTATGTTGGTTATGAGAGTGCATGTGTTAATAAATTTATAGAACTTCTCACCATCATCATTTTCTTTGAAACAGACTAAAAACTCTGTTGATATGTGCAATGCAGGAGCTGTGCTGGGGGCCAATTCTGATGCAATATACTATTAAGAGTTCAGCAGTGTCAGCTGCCAGGCAAATGTTAAGTTTTGGTTTGTGTTCTTCTAATACAACACCTACTTTATTGGAAATACATGTTAAACTCTTATTTTATCGAAAACGGTACATGGTAGAAACATTGAAACATTCTGTTCACAAGATAAAATGCATATCTCATTAACATCCTTCAGGTTCCATAAAATGTGGGGAATTTCTTGACTAGCTGAGAATGGGTTAGCTTCTCAAGAAGGACTTTGTTCCATGGAGCAAGTGAATAAGTATTTCACAGAAAAAGAAAACATAAAAAAATGTTTTAGGCTTTTTAATCTGAAGTATGCCACTTCTGCAACTATCCACTTACTTAGTTACTTACTTATTTACTTAGTTACTTACTTACATACTCCATGGAGCAGAGTCCTTCTTGAGAGGCCTCTATTCCTCTATAATTACTACATTCTCTTCTATCTCATAAATAGGCACAATGATCGACTCCTTCCATTCCTCAGGCAATTCCTTCTTATTCTAAACAGAATTAATAAGTTTAGCAAATTGTTCTACCCCTTGCTTTAATCGATTCTGCTGGGATTTGATCAACACCTTGTGATTTGTGTCTTTTTAGCTTTTCAATAGCCACCTCAATCTCAAAGGCACTCAGCTCAAGCACTTCTCGCTCTGTTGTTTGTATTTCTCTCTGCCTAACATCATTAACCCCGTGTACATTCAATAGCTGAGAGAAATGGTTCCTCCATTTGGCCAAAGTACTGTGGGATTCTGTAACCAAATCACCATTCTCATCCTTTATTATATTAGTTCTAGGCTGGTAATCCTTCTTAAAGTCAATGATGCCCCTATACAAGTCTCTGATATTTTTTATCTTACTGTTAGTTGCACATAAATCGATAAAAACAGCAAAGAAGGCATTTGGAAAATATGTGTTTTCCACTTGTGGAGCGTGTAATTGTATTCTTACTCATACCTCATCCCAGTAGTAGTTGCTTATTCATTTTCAAGAAAATTCTCCACCTCATTATAACAACATTGTACCTTAATATCTTTCACTTTCTTCCTCTCATCTTGTCTACGCTTGTCTCTAACAGGCCGACTGCTGACAGAACTTGGTAGAGATGACATACTGCCATAAAGACGGCGTTTGTTAATTCGAGGATCTGAAGGTTGGTAACGACCATTGTACTTCTTAACTCCAAGCAGTTTTAGGACCTGAAGAAAAAATTACAAACAAAATAAATTCCAAAGCTCAGGAAGAGCATAGGTCCCCCTCTTAAATTGTCTCAAATTTCCTGGTCAGTTAACAAAACAAACTCAGCACAACAAACCGAGCAATGGAAAGAAGGTGCAAAGTAAGGTACCAAAAATAAATTAAATTAATCCTAATTTACATTTTACCCTACTTCCCATATTTTGCCAGGAAGCGTGGAATATTTTACTATCATGTCTTTGTGTCTGTCCAATAATTTTGACAACCTGATAGATTTCTCATGAAACTAGACATGTACATCAAGATATTCTTCTTGGCAGTTAACCTGAAGTTAAGTTGATCCCTGTTAATGCAGGGGTGAAGAGAAAAGCTAATAAGGTGGGAAGCACAGCAGAGGCAGCTTCGACCGTTGTCTCTCCAGTTCAGCAACAATGTCATATAATTCGGACTTCAGCTGCTGTTAAACACTGGAGTGAGTGCAGTGTGGTGTGCAGTCTCCGTTTTTTATCAACTGTCCCAGCAGTTTGATACCAGGTCCCAGCATCACATTGCAATAGACAGTGCACTCCAACAGAGTACATGTTGGTGGAACAGGTATAAAAGTGCCTGGCTATTCGAACCTGAGCCAAGCAGTGGCCTGAATGCACTGACATCAGGGAGATGAGGTATCAAGATAACTGCATCTATCTGTACTACAGCATCAACTTTCATACTTTCAGTTTGCTTTGATCAGTAATACGAATATGGTGGCTTGGAAAACTTTTGAAGTGTGAGGGGTAAGTAATGGCACCTGATGGAAATACCTCACTTTATTTTGAATGTATCCTCAAAACATAAACAGCTTATACACACACACACACACACACACACACATATATATATATATATATAGAGGCTCTTTATGTATATTATATATAATATTATATGTATATAAACATAGTGACTAAATTAAATCCTTACTTAACTTCAAGTGTACTGGTGATAACTAATGAAAATTTTGTACCCAAGTAAGAGTTGGAGATAGTTTTATTGACAGATGATACAAACATGTTGGTTGCAAAAAATATACTGAAACATAAAATTGAAAAGATTATGGAGATGCTACAGTCATAGTTTCATACCAACAATACGTGTTAAACACAGACACACAATGGCAATGACTTTTCATACCAGACAAAACAAAAGTCCAGTTAAATTCAACAATATAGATACTGCATATCCAACAGAACCCAAATTTTAGGCATAAAGTCACAGAAAATACAGAATGAAATAGTCATGTTAGGTCACACTGAGCAAAGTATCTTACACTATAAATCTATAAAGGCTGTAATGAGCCCATATGCCATAAGAAGTATCTATTTTGCCAACTTTCATGTCCATCTGAGGTACAGTTGCCCCTGAAAGTAAGTATATTTTTCAGCTGCAAAATAGTGTTGCATGAATTATCAGTGGTGTGCAGGAAACAAACTTCTTGCAGGCAGACATTCAGAGATTTGAATATACTGCCAGAACTTGTACATCCATAATGGAAATTGTATGCCAGATTACATGAAACAAAGAAAATCTGAAGAAAATGTGGAAGTTTACAATTATAATAAACTAAAAACAATTGGATTTCCATACTCAATTCTGTAACACACATCTTTCTATGAAAAGTGTAGTAAATATGGGATTGAATTATGTAATGGAGTACCTAGTCATATAACAGAACTGAACAAGTACAAATTTTTAAAAAGGGATTCTATCATTGCAGTCACATCATACATTTTATTACAGTGGAAGAATATATATCATGTTAAATGGGTTGATATTAGCCTATGAAAGAAAGAAGAGTTGATGAATTGTGAAGTAGTATGTTGTAAATGTGTTCACACTCACACACACAGACACACAAACACACACACAGACTAGGTAGGACTCCTCTGGCTGAGGGATTGGCCCTTTGCTGGACTTCTATGTGACATCACACAAGACTCACAACAAAGAGAAATCCATGCCCCTCAGGGTACTCAAAACTACAATTCCAGCAAAAGAATAGCCACAGACCTACACCTGAGATGATGCAACCACCAGTAGTCACCCAGAATAGTCACTCCTTCCTAACTCAGCACGCACAATTCTGATTATCTGAACTTACCTCTGAGTACATATTTTCAAGCCCTTCCAGCTGTTTTCTGATTGCATGAGCATCTGTAGTATCTATTGTGGTGCTGAGATCATCATCACTTGAGTTGTTCTCAGTGTTGCCATCCATCATGGAGTCCAGGCCAGTTGTTGTTGAGGTCAGGTCTGTTGTATCCAAGCCAAAAACAGACGCACCTACATGAAAAAAGCCAGTCACTGTAACACTTTCAGCTTAGCTCCATGTCCTCACAAATTTGATAGATATGTACACATGCAAACATGAAGACTACTTTAAAATCCAACAGTCATTAAGTTAAGTAATTTCAGGCTCCCACCACAAAGTAACTGAAAACTGCATTCTTCTGGGTATTTACGCAGTGGGTAGTGGTAATTGCTTACTGACATTTCGGGACAACCTATCAGTCCCATTCTCAGGGTTCAAGAACCCAAAAGAAAGCTTGTTGCCCCAGGGAGTTTCTAGAAAGCCTGTTGCCCCATGCAGTGTTTATTTTCCCCATATGGAGTTTATAAAAAGCAACTCTGTATGGAGCAAAAGGCTTTCTTTTGGATTCTTGAACCCTATGGATGGGACCGATAGGCTGTCCTGAACATCGGTAACAAATCACAACTACCCGCTGCATAACAACCCAGAAGAGCACAGTTCTGTCATTACCTTGAAAACAACATGAATGAAGAATACAGAATATTAATATCAGAAATGACTACAATTAGTGAGTGTTTAATGCAATGTCTGTTCACAGACTTAACAGGTTCCATGAAGCTGGAGGAATAAATAAACCATCATCATCATAAACATCAAGGATTGGACCCTTTGATCCGTTCTGTCTCCAGAGTTACAGCTGCTCACGCCAACGGTTCTTCGATCTTCCAATTGTTCTACTTCCTTGTGGTCTGTAGTGGTATGATTTCAAAGGGATTCAGTTTTGTGACATTCTTTGCAAGTGTGAAAGCCAGTTCCGTCTGTATTCAACTATCTTGTCTACTATGCCTGTAATCCGTAGTTCATGGCGTAGGTAGTCATTTGTTTTGTGGTCATAAAGGGTGTAGCCTGCCAGAGGTCTCAGTAACTTCATTTCTGCCGCTTCAATTCTTCATCTTTGTAAAGCTGTTAGAGTCCAATTTTCTGACCATTTAGAATATGATACAACCACTACATTCGTGTTTTCTCTTATCAATAAGCACTGACAAAAGCACCCATATATTATTAAATCACCACTTTATTAATACCATATGTAACTCCAACATGTTTTGAACCCTTAAAGGGTCATCTATGGGGAGCTTAATGGATACATTCTAGCAGTGTGGGTCAACAAAATGAATCACTAATTGTGTAATTCAACGTAGTGCATAACATGTACTGTGTTACATAGCAGCTGTGCGACTCAACACAGTAAACACTATACACTAAGTTGTTGGTCTTTTTAAAAATTTAATACATCTGATTAATGCATGGAACATGAAACATACAAAATGTGTCACTGTAGATTTGATGGCAATAACCAAAGTTAGTCATGTGAATATGTTTTGAAAACGTATTATAAACATACCACTACATAATGTGTGAAACACTGTTTTTCAGGTAACAATTAACACACAAGGCGACAAGGTGATTCATAATATAAGACAAAACAACAATATTAACAGACATGTATGACTAGATATGTATACAACAGGAAAGTATGTTTTATGAGTCTAGATAAGAATTCCTTATCACTTTTAGTATCCTAATTGACCATCATTGTACACATTTATTACTTACTTACTTACTCCATGGTGCAGAGTCCTTCTTGAGAAGCTAACTGGTTTGCAGCTAGTCAAGAAATTCCCCGCATTGCACAGAACCCGAAGGTTCATTACCGCACTCACAAGTGTCTGCCACCTGTCCCTATCATGGGCCAGCCCAATCCAGTCCATATACCCACATCCCACCTCCTGGAGATTTGTCCTAATATTATCCACCCATCTACGCCTAGGTCTCCCCTGTGGTCTCTTTCCCTCCGGTTTTCCCACCAAGACCCTATACACCCCCCCTCTCCTCACCCATATGCGCCACATGCCCAGCCCATCTCATTTATTACTCATTCTTTAAATGTTTGGCACAAAAAGATGATACAGTCAAGGCACAGTGTGATGCTGAGAAAACCAAACATCCACTAAAGGCTTTGGCTTGTACATCCCACTGTGAAGCATATGGAACTAAAAATAAAGGAATATGCCTTCAATAAAAACCCTATTTGTATAGTTATTTAATATAATGCACTACTGCATGTTACGGCCTTTATGTCTATCATCAAGTGTATCAAATCACAGAATACTTATTCTATCATTAAAAATTACTGTTGCAATTACAATTCCTCAAAATGGGAGTCATGCTAATAAACATGGACAAATAGCTCGAAATGACAAAACTAATAGGTGATTTTTGTGACTAGACTAATGCATCTACTAGCACACAGCTTCACAATAGTATCTCACTCAGTGTATCATGAGCTACTGTGCTACCACACTGACTTACTTAGTGGTATCTTGGTCTGATCACCCTTCTTCCCACCGCTAAGCATCCCACTTTGTCTGTGTTGTTTATCAGGTCCAAGCTGGCTCTTGCCGGCGCCGCGGTTGCTCCAACCTCCCTTGTTCCCAGGTGCATTCAAATTGCCCCCATTACTTCCACGTGCACCATGGTGTGACTTGCTTGTACTGCCTCCCCATATGCCACCTTGTAAAGCTTTTCTGTAACAAAAGTGAACAATCATATTGTCTATATTCCAATAAAACATGCAGTTTCCATTCTTCTGCAAAAGTAGCTCATGTATTGTTATGACAACTAACAAGTAGATGTCAATGACAAAAAAAAAATCACATATTGTTCAGAATGCAACAATTCAAGCAACTGGTTTATAAGAAAAAATGTAGCTGATATAAACTTCTACTTTTATGATAAAGTGTGGCCTAAATATGAACCAAGATGCAAAGAGTTTAAAATGACAGCATACATTTAAAGACTGATTTAGAAAGGAAAGACAAAATATAGAGAAATTCACTCAGAGAAAGTCCTGCATTAATTATTATAAATCACACAATAATTTCTCAATGGCAGGGAATGGTGGTGAGAATACTAAATTTAGATGCATCCAAATTCACACCCTTCTTTCTTAGGGTAAGGCTATATTGGAGTCAGAACTAATATAACATAACAGTCTGGACAGACTCCAAACAAGGAAGTACAAATCAACCACTTATTGTTTATGGCAGCAATCACAGTGAACCAAATCTGACTGGTGTGTTGCCTCCTACAAACACCTGACTGTCTTGTCCAACAAAATAGGCTTGCTTTGGGCCAACAGTCTGGTCAGACACCTGCTGCGGTTAGCATATGATTTGGGTGTTGGCACAATGAATAGAAGTTACCTGATAGGAAATTTTAATAGAGATATACAGCCTCTTAGCCTCTTTAGGACCAAAGAGACAAAAAGTACCAAAACAGAGGTCTCTCACCAAAACTCTGGTAGTGAAATTAAACTTTACAGGTAAGTACTGAAATAAAAACACTAATGAACTACAGTACTTATATCAAACAATAATTTGTATCAATCATCATCATCATCATCATCAAACACATCCATTATGTAATATTCACATCACCTACATAAAGCAAACTTAGAAAAAGAAGTCTTTTGTAGGCATCAGTCCTGACAGACATGTCAAGATTAAAAGAAGCCACACATGTCTGAAGATGTCTGTTGATACAAATGTTGGTTTGTTGTGCTCTGTTGGTTCTTGCCCTAGTGTAGCCGTAGCCTTAGAGTCCCATTGCACATGTCATACAGCAGATTACAGAACAATCAAACTATGTCAGGCAGCTTTCAGAAACCACTTCAGTCCTACAGTATGAACAGAGAGTATTATCCAGAATATGGTCTCAAAACCAGTAAATAAAAAAGCCTTTAGTCAATGATCAGTATCAAGTGTGGCAGCAGCTTCACTTCCGAACTCAGCCATGACAGAAGAATGTATGTCCTATTCAGGGGTGGTCCTAGACATGTCAGCACCCCAAGCAGGCCGTAATTTGGCACCCCTTTAAAACAATATTCCTATATTTTTTTGGCCTAAGAGAAGGTTTGTGAATCTTTTTGAGGTTGCATGCCCAAACTGCAGGTAATTTTTGAAGAACTTCTTTCACTTGCCCATGGGGATTTGCAAAAGCAAAGAATGTCTAGGAGTCTTCCATCATCATTAATTATTATATGTTATAATCATTACATAGTACATTATAACAAGAGGGTCCTCATGTAATGTGATAAGGAGGAAAACAGGGAAGCATCTGAGGCTGTCACTACTCCACGTTTCGAAAGAATAATGGAATAAACTTATAGCATTAAATATTATAATCATGTACACCATTAGTATGGTTATTGTAAAAACTACTAAAGAGTGAGAACAAAGTACTTGCAACCACTCCTAGGATGCCTGTTTATGCAAGCAATAATGATTCTGAATTATTTTAAACCAGATAATTTTGGGAATTAACTGCTATTTATAGCGCTTCACAAGAGAAAATTAATTAATTTATGGTAATAGGAGACCAATAATTATTGGTTACTTATTATTGTCATTCTTCAGTTTTCTTACAGATTAGTTAAGAAGTCAGTACGAAAACGAAATAAATCTTAATTTTTTTTTTTTAATTTGCACTTTTTACATTAATTTGTTTCACTGATAACGTGACATGCAACGATCATATAGCGTAACAATGAAGTGCACTCAAGTGTAAATTCAGCTAATCTGTAAACCATAAGCATTCCAGAATTATTCAAATCTATCCATCACAACCTTTCATCTTATCTAATGTTATGTTGCACATTTTATAAATTTTGAGGTTTCTTCAAATGACCTGAATGGAGTAGATTGTGAAGGGAATGTTTTGACAGTTGGAACAATGATGCTTTAAAAAAAACTGCATCTGAAAGCTTTCAAAATTTGATTTATCATGAATTTCAAGATTAGCAACATGTTCATGTGGGTTTGGAAAATATTTAGAAGTGCCACTGTCAGCATCACATTTAAACATTTTCTGATTTCGGAGCTATTATTTTACCAAACATAACATGAATTGTTTTGTAATGCCTTGTATTTTGGTGTTAAATTAATTTGAATGCAACAAATATGTGTACAAGAACATCAATCTACAAACTCCTATGTCACATCATTCTTGGAAAAAAAAAAAAAAATGTTTCATTCTTCAGAAATAAATGAATTTCTCCCAAAACACTAAAAAAAATTGATGAAAAACAGAACCCTGACTAAGTGAACAAACATTACTTTACATAAATAGTCCTTTATTTACCAAATTCACCTCCCTCGGCAAATTCTGAAATTTTCCTTTTTTGAAGGCACGCACAGTAATAACAATGATTATTTCGGTTACCATATCCATATTTAACAGGTTTTAAAATGTGACAAAGCAGCTTCTTAGAATCCAAGAATTATGGCAATTCAATTAATAAGAAAGTAAATATACATCTTGTCAATACCTTCACTTGCATGTGTTAGCACTTGTTACTTTCTTTTAAAGGTACATGTCAGTAAAATGCAAACTTTTTTTAACCATAGACATTAGTGATCTGACGATGTGCCACACATAATTTTGAAAACATAATATTAATATATTGAAAAATCAAACTTTATTAGTTTTATTCATAATTGTGTAGATTACGTTGCAACTGTATAGTTACTGTAATACATAATAGTGACAAATTTATGTCTATTTTCAATGGGATTTCTGCCTGTGATTAGGAAAAATGTTCTTCAATCTTGCTACATATATTATTTTTCTCTTAAATCTATTCATCTAATAATTTGGACAGATTTTAATAGCTATAAGTGTAATAGAATTGGTGGTGGAAAATCTTACATCAACAAAATAATAAAAGGATTTTCTGATACAATAAGTAGACAAAATTTTGAGTTAACATTTAAAAACTCTCACCATTTCATAACTAAATTTTGCTGCCATTTGTTTGCAGCGAAGTTGTTGCTGTCCAGTGTCAAGTTAGTTGTTGTAAAATTCTGTGTATTACCATTTAATCACGATTTCTGCTTGTTTTTGATAACTTTCATCACTGAGAATGATGGTTCACAGATGTACGTACTTGCAAATCAGTATATGTATTTGTGCACAAAGTTTCTCAAGTTAGAAAAACTTTCTCAACAGAGGATGCACCAAAATTCAATCACTTCTTTATCATTGTGTACTGCATAAAGTTGATAAAACCTGCTTTATGGCATGGAATTGTGTTTTAAGAGAGTGATGCACACATATATGTGCATGTCCTAATGCATGTGCACACACAACCAATGACTCCATTATAAGACAGTGTGAAAATAATATACACATGCCAAACCACCCACTTTTTCATTGACTGCTGAAGTCTAACTTCCAATATCAGAAACAAACAACCTCTACCATAACTACAGAAACTAGGTCCCCATTCAAACGTCAATTTTCGCATCACTCAGAAACCAAGCTCTTTCATAATTGCAGCAAGTTTGTTAACCATTAAAACCACATAACCATGGAAACCCCTGTTTGTACATCACTCAAAAACCAAGCTCTACAAAAATACTGGCAGCTGTGTAACCATGGAAACCCAGTAATCATGGCAATCCTGGTGTGACTAAGTCACTGAATCAGTTAATATACATCTGAAGGAACAACAGATTTTTACTAATTCTACTTAACTAAATTTTACTTTTGTTAGTCACCTGAAGTCTCCAATTACATAACAGGTAAGCTTAAATTAATAATATGTTAAAAAATTCCACCCTCTAAAGGATACATACCTTGGGCTGTGCTTGTATCTGGTGGAGTTATGTGGAGAAACAGAGGGGCTTGAGCCTCCACCTGGTGACAGGGGAGGCAGTGGCGGGGTCATTGATGAGATACTTTCACTGAGTGTTGAGTTGGTTCCTGCAGCTGGCACTGGGTGGCTTAGGCCATGCAGCTTGGGATCCAGAATCTGACGCAGCTCTGATTCTACAATGTCCACCCACTCTGCATCATTTGCTATGAAGGGAAGAGCACTCTTATGTTCAGTTGTGGCCATGAGAGAGGGCTGCAGAGATCTTTACAAGTTTTAAAATCTTCCCTGGAAGTTATTATGATTTTTGAATGAACACTGGCTAAAAGATATTCATTTCCTCCTTATTAAATTTGACCTCCCTGATGGGAGCTTTTAGAGTATGATTAGAAAGCATTAGGAATAAAATATTTCCTGCTTTAATCCTTTAGTAGCTGGGAATGCATTAGACAAGTGCACTACTATGGTGAATTACAATTCAGTGCTGCCTTCTTGAATTGTGTATTGGTTTTAAATCCAAAAAAGATGTGATAATAAATAATACTCCAGATTCCTCTCTCCAACAAAGAAGATATGCTTTAAGGTGATGCATCCACATTGTGTTATTATAAACTGTACTCAGCAAGAACAGTTGTGTTGACTGACAGTACCATTCATTTGTAAAGAAGATATGAGTTAATACTTCATAAGACACATTGATAATTCAGAATGAACCACAAGATTGTTGCCTAAAATGTTATGTCATTTTAGTAAGCCACATATTTAAAGGCAGGCACAAAACAAAATTGGAAACACTACTTTTCAAAGAATGGGGGTACTGAACTGTGTTTATCAAATAAAGCACCAAGTTTACAGATCAGTTTGGTGAATAAGTTGGTTACAGGACTTCAGTTCTCATAATGATCACCTCAAATGATTAAAATAAACATAACTAATATAATCATGGCAATTACATTAAAAAAGCAACAGAAAGGGTGTGTCACATTCATGGAAAAATGAGAAACTCATACTAAATTCTGGCGAAGAAACCTCAAGTGAAGAGATGACATGGGTGACCTATGTGTACAAAGAAGGGGATGTGAATATGGGAATCACACTAATACTGGCTCATCATAGGAAACCAAATACATGACTTTTTGAATAGTCATGAACTCTCAAATTCTGTATAAACAGTGCCGTTACAGACCAGTTAATACATAAACTTTTCAAAAAAGACATTCCACCATGGGGTATATTCTACAGTCCACCACTGTTATGTGTTTTTTGGTAGTACCTCTGTTTCTGGGTAATAAAATCAGTATCACAATTCTTTTTGCCAAATTTTGTGTTGAATTTTTATCACCTCATGAACTAACATTCTGATTCAAGTCATGCATGTTTTTCAATTAGCCAAATTAAATTTAGGGGCTTATGGCAACATTTAATTTTGGAAATTGCACCCTATTCACTCTACATATTAGCCACAAGCACAATCATATATTTAATGCCTTCTGCAAAGCAATGTGTGTGTGTGTGTGTGTGTGTGTGTGTGTGTGTGAGAGAGAGAGAGAGACAGATAAAGGGAAAGAGAAGGTAAGAATGTGTCCACATTTTTGTATTTAAAGTAACTGAATGTGTGGAAGAAACTCAGAGGAGGAATGGCAAGAAACTTTGACAACAGCTGTAATGGTAAGTTGGGAAAATCTGGTATCTCCCCATTATGTCCATGTGATAATTCAAAAGGCTACAAATGCAAAAACTTTGGAGTCCCGTGCAGTCCTAGTTTATCACATGCATGAAGAACAAAACAAAATACAAAACACACTGCATAAGGAGAATCAACTTTAAGCTAATGAAGCCAACTACATTCAGTCAAAAGCTGCGATAACCAGCACTGGATGATCCAGAAAGCAATATTAACTGGAAAATGACTAAGACGTCCATTACATTTGTCTCTTCCATCCAGTGCGAGCACCCATCAAAGATTACAGGAGTTGGGCCTTGATGGTTGTTTTTTTAGATTATATAAAAACAGTGAACAGAAAGTGTGAGATGGAAGATATGACAGGATAAGAAGTGATAAATTAAATGGTTAGGTGTGTCCAAGAGGTTGCTAGGTACAATGAAGCACACTTCAGGTATAAAATTCTAATACACAGAAAATTATATTAGAAACCCTCTGGTCTCAGAAGTGCCGATTATCACAACTTACATGGTGCAACTAACTCTAAGAAGGACAACCAGAATAACACATACTTTTTCAGTGACGTCTTTTTATCAGACATGACACAAAAAAATATCCACAATGTGTTTATGTTACAACTGCATGTTGAAGAAAAATAACAGTAATGGTGGTACAGTTTACCCAGTTTACTCTTTATAATGTGAAAAGATGGATAATTGCATTTATGTTTCCTTATGAGTTATACAGTTAATAAACTGCATATTTCAAAGATAAATATGCTTGAATAAGCTAACATACTTTTGTATTTTTAGTTACATCTTCTACACCAGACATTTATTGTCTTGTTACTTTGTTTTTGGATATAGTGAGGATTAATGGAATGCATACCAAAATAAATACAGTGTAAAAATGAGAAAACATCTTCAGAATTTCATGAATAGGAATAGAAAGACCTGCACATAAGTCAGAATTTTCAAAATGCAACTTTCAATAAAAAAACACAACCAACACATGCATGAGGTTCTACCACCACCTCCACAAGTCTATCATCAAACACTGTTGCATGAACACTAACCTGTAGCTAGGGTTACAGGTGACCCATATATGCCTTCTCTGCGTCCACTGACAGCCTGTGCTGAATCTGATGATTCAGTGCTTGTGTCAAAACACTCTGATGCTTCCCCTCTGACTCCTCCCTGTGTCACCTGATGACCACCACTATAAACAGTACTGCCTCTGCCTGAGTCAGCATTGGATGAAGATTGTCCTATGCTTCTTTGAGTTGCTTTTTCATAATCTGAACTCTGACCAGAAGACTGCTGTTGATTGTAATTCCCACCACTTGTGGCTTTTGTGAAGCCTTCACCCCCTACTAAGTGATTACTGTCCCTTAAGTTGTTCATCCCCAAACTTCCTTTACTGCCACTGTCAACAAATCCACCTTCATCATCATCCTCATCATCACCTTCATCCAACCGTGATGCAGATCCTCTGTGGGGGTGACTGCCTCCGCTATCTCTCTTCACCAGACCTACCATGTTTGTTGTTCCGTATTTAGAGACTGAAGAACCATCTGGTAATGGTTGATTGTCCTCTGCATGTTGGAAACTTAGCACACCCACAATGTTCTGTCTCCTTATATCTGGTTCCTGCTCCTGAAGTCCACACTGACTTTCTACACTGCCTACTGGCACAGCATGTTGGTAGTTCTGCCCATTTTGCTGCATCACCACATAAATTCCATTCTGATCCAACATGCCCTGTGGAAGCCGTGGCTGAGATCTCTGAGAACCATATGGTGGCTCCCTGACCTGTGGAGGGTGTAACTCCCTGTTCACAGAGAATTCTGACCCTCTGTCCTGTTGGACTGTTGCATACACTCCTTGTTGATCCAAAAAAGCACCTTGGGGCCCCCTCACACTCCTCTGCATTGCACTGTCTCTATCACCTCCCTTTCCTGGAGGTCCATCTCCTGTCCCCAGTCTTCTCGCATGAATGTGAGGATTGTGGATGGCTCCACCAATTATTTCACCACTGTAGGTCCTTGACAGATCCCCAATTTGTTGAAGTCCCCCCACTAAGACATGCTGTTTCTGAGACACTTCCAGTTCCTCTGACTTTGAGATGTCTCCAGCAGCATCCACTTTCTGATTGGAAGCACCTACTTGACCACTACATGTAACTTTTTGAGGCCTATCACTAACACCCTTGCTGGCTTCCTCACCACTTGCACCAGGAGTGTTGTTCAAAGCCACAGCAGTATGCCCACTATGTGCTTTGTTCCCTGCCTCAGCTCCACTTGTGTTGCATGTCTCCCCACTCCCATTTCCATCCTTTGGCACTTTCCCACTTCCAAATCTACTTGAGAGCATGTCCTTTATTGTGTGATAGGTCCGAGCAGGAAAGGCCTTGTTCTTATCTACATCTTTCACAGCATCCGAGACACAACTGTTCTGCATATTGCTTCGTTCCATGTCATCCTCTTCTGCTTTCTCCACTTTGTTTCTCTCCCTTATGCTGTCAGAACTGCTGGGCTGACTAATCCTCTGAGGCTGGTCTTGAAGGGGCAGAGGTGCAGGGCTCCTGACAGATATGACTTGAGACTGGAAATGTTGTGCTTTTCTTCCTCGCCAGTTGTCTGGCACATCATTACTGTGCTCACTGCCCACCCACGTCCGAGGCACAGCTCCTGTTGAAACTCCAACATAGTACCTGTGAACATTGCCATAATGAATTCTTATGAGTCAGTCTAGCACACTGCAGGAGATTTTAAGAAGTTACAGTGTCTTGTGGTATTACAATATGAAGCCAAATTTACTGCAGAATAGCTAATGCTGCTTGCATAAAACGTAAAAGTTGACAACAGCTCAGAAGCAAAGAGCAAGAAATTGTTTGAATGTGTTTAATTATATTGAAAGTAAAAATCCCCAGTAAACTTTTACATTGAATCACAAATGAAATTATCAAGGAAAATGGGGCCTTCATGCAGTTGTACCCAGTTTGGAGAAATAAAAATATTTCCATTAGAACCAAAACTCGGTTATTTAACCTTTTGACGCCTAATGTTAACTATAGTGGCCGTACTGAACCGCTAACCTCTAAAGTTGCATTTTATATATTTATTCAACAAATATAGGTACTGAACATTTTAAACACGGTATATACTCTCCTTTTTTTCTCTTCAAAATGCAGTTTGTTTCATAATTCTAACGTATTTGGTTCCTGTATTATTCACATTTTATATACAGAGTGTGCTAAAATTTAAAAAATAATTCCGGCGCCAAAAGGTTAAT
>Ga0123352_10008754_pt1 | contig 15761 bp, 8 predicted proteins | sample TergutLab28metaG_FD_89700 | JGI IMG/M metagenome (GOLD analysis project Ga0123352, IMG submission 89700) | Labiotermes labralis P1 segment gut microbial communities from Petit-Saut dam, French Guiana - Lab288 P1 | ecosystem: Host-associated > Arthropoda: Insects > Digestive system > Gut ... | reverse complement strand
GCCCGTAACGGGACTCCTTCACACACACACACACACACACACACACACACACACATATATATATATATATATATATATATCGAAGAAACTGACAGAGAAGTTTCACACCTTACAAGTCTGTTGTTTGCGCTGTGTAGCCTTAGGTTTGGGGTATTTATTATATGTTGTTAAGGTTCTGTAAGGTTTAATTCTTTAAAAACTCCTAAAACATTTTTGAACCCATATATTAGTAATATATTTCTTCCCATACTATTTAAGTATGATTATTACGTATTATCAATTTTAATAATGTCTTTTTCTTCTTAATTTTCTTTTTGTCTTTTGCTGTCGTCTTTACGTATGGAGCAAACCGTTGTTCCTCTTTCGGAGGAAAACGTTGACTAAATTCTGCATGAACTTTAGTGTTGTTCAAGTCTGACTTGCTTTTGTCTTAGATAATATTATGTGCGGTGAATACCCTTGTCATTCGATATGCAATACTTTGAATGCCAACTTTTCCTTGTTGATTAAAAGCTCCCCAGATAAGGTCCTTGTTACAGCTTGTAGGCTGTACACTGTGGCAGCAGGGAGAAAACTTCAGTTCCTGTATTGTGAGAAACTGCTAAACTTCTGACCAACTGTCAACTTTTAAAGAAGCTTTATGTTTCAGCGAGGTGGGTTGTTGGGTTGTTATTCTAAACATGCCTGAAAAGACGAGTAAAACAAAAGAAACCTCAAAAATAGAGAGCCTTCGTAGCAGTGAACCGAACCTGATACCATCAACACACGAGTCACAGTTGGTGAATAGGCCTAATTGATTCCTGGCTCCGTGTAATGTTGCTTTTGCTTATCAGGTTGCAACAGAAAGTACCTCGATTTATTTCCATATCAAACGTCATCGGTATCGATATATAATCCCCCTATTATTTAGAAACGTGTAATTTAAACAGAAACCAGTCAATATTTAACCAAAATAGCCGCACAGATATTTAAGTATTCACTAATGTCAAGCGGTCGTAAAAAGTAATTGCATGGAATATCCTGCTCTCTAATTGGCAAGCTTAATGTGTAATTATTTTTTTAATGCTATTTAAAATTCTGCCCGAGATTCGGGGGTGGGATGTTATATACTGCTATGCAGATGGCATTTTGTTCTGCTAATGTTACATGTCGTGCAATGTAATGTGCTGTCAGCAGTTTTGTGTGTGCTCTTGAGCAAGGAGTGAAGTCTGTAATTTTCTGTTATTCCAGCAAATGGGAGGAATGTACTAGAGGAAAAATTGTCGTAGATATTGCATGTGAGCTCATATATGTTGTAACAATTCCAAGCACTGTGGTTAGTATATCTACCGCCAGATTTAATGGTTAATCCCTCTAAATTTCTTCCCAGATAATGTATACAAGTGTTTCATATGTCTCGCAGGAAACGAGGCATTGCTGTAATAAACGGCTTGAACTAAATAGTATTTGGCAGAAATCCATGGCCCTTTCAGTACATTACATCAAAACGTTCGCCTAAGTGCTGCCCTCCCAAATGTTATTATCAAACTTCATCTTCCTTACTTTTAACTCTGCCGCGTTTTCAACGCTGTCCGTCAATTTACTTTGTCAATTCCCAACATTTACCTTGTCCAGAATATACGTTTACACAAGCAAAAGCAGTTACTGTCTGGAAACTTTCAGAGCCTTAAAATAGTCTTTAAGTTCCCCTCTACCCCTAACCCCCCCCCCATCCCGCACACTCTTTCTTCTTAACTGAAGAATAAAATCCAACTAGATGCCACTTATTACTTTATCATGCTTATGTTAGGCTCAACATGTTTCAGGCACCATTATGCCCATCATCGGGAGCTCACGACGATAGCGTTGGTTACCACATAGGCCTTCTGCCTGTAAGAGCCTTCGGTCCGGACATTTATCCATCCTGCCTGCACTTAACCTCCAACCAGCAGCAACTAGAGAACCAGACGGCCTATGTGATAACCAACGATATCGTCGTGAGCTCCCGATGATGGGCATAATGGTGCCCGAAACATGTTGAGTCTAACATAAGCATAATAAAGTAATAAGTGGCATCTAGTTTGATTTTATTCTTCAGTTATCAAGATGATGCACAGTCCAATACACATCAAATTTACACTTTATTCTTCTCCCCTGTGTTAACGAGCAGGATGTTGTAGCGGCTATGTCAGAAACGCATTCTGGAAGTTTCCATTTAAAGTCTGCTCCGAAACGTCGGATACATTGATAGGGATATTCGTGGTTGTATTTAATCTTGCCTCAGAATGAGTTATAGTACTAAGGTTGGGCAATGACAGTGTTATTTTGCAATCCTGCCTCATACGTCACATATGGCAAACCACACAATCCTTTGACTACAGTCAGAGGCAATGACACTGTGTTAAATTGGACCGTCATCTCCATGTTGTACAGGGCTGACTAATTAACTGCAGGAAACAGATTCTTTCTTGGGAATTGTACTTCCAAAGTTAGTCAAGAAACTTTTAGCGTTTTATGGAACCCAGGGATTCACTACCGTGGCTACAGGAGCCCTCCACCTGTTCGTATCCTGATCCAGATCAAGCCAGTAAAAGCCCCCATCCTCATTCATTTAATATCAACTTAATATTAACTTCCAATCTGCGTCTAGGCCTTTCAAGTGGGATCCCTTCACTTCAGATTTCTCACCAAAACGTTTCATGCATCACTCCTCTTCCCCATAATTTCTACATTTCCCGCCCATTTATTCTGTTTGATTTGAACACTCGCATGACATTTGGTAGGAAATACAAGTCACGAAGCTTCTCATTATGCAATTTCCACAAGTTACCTGCTACCTTGCCACTTATCGTCAAAAATCTTCAGCCTGTGTTTCTCACACAGTGTGTGAAACCAAGTTTCCCACCCGTACAAAACAACAGGCAAAAGTATGTATACGTAAATTTTAAGTTTAATTTTTTTCCACAGGATTAAGCTTATTAAGATCACAGATCTGATATAATTGATTTTTAGACAGGACATCCCCATTTAGTTTGAAATAGACGTATATACAGAAAAGAAACAGGATCACAGTCTACGCACAGTTTATCTTACATAGGCTATAAAAACAACTACATGTTTTAGCTATACATATGTAGCCATCATGACCTACACTTACTGAATTAGAGTTTCGTAGCTCGTACGGTAATTCCTCTAATCTGCTAAGCACGTAATTGGATTCCTGTCGCAAAACATCGTATTTGGTTAGCAATACAATTATCGTGAGGTATCTCTTCCAATAATAACTATTTACAGTACAGCGAAGTCTTCATGGAAAATCAGCAGCGTTAACGTTCACTCCAGACCACGATGTAAAGACTTGCTGTACCTCTGTTATCAGAATAAATATTAGTTTTACACTAAATTTGACACTCCTGAACAACCGAGGAGATTTCATGTTCTCATATATGCCATGGAAGCGTCAAAATTTACACTTATGAGCGTACCGATTTATAGGATAAGGTAATGATTAAATAACTCCACGACGTACTGTCGCTAGTGAGAAGCCGATAGTCGCTCATTTCATCAAAGAATTTCCCGCATTCTATCAGACACAAAAGTTCATTTAGATTTTTACCACAAAAATCTGAAGTTGGACCTTACCAGAAGAGAGTAGAAGCCAATATACGTGCTCGTACTATTTCTTTCGTTTTTGTATTATCCTTTATAAGTATGTTTCCACAGATGTATCTTTCCTTCAGGTTGACCGACAAACATTTTATTATAATAATAATAATAATAAACTGCAATTGGGTTGTCACCCGGTGGCAGTGGTTATTTTACATATATTCAAAATATGAAACTGGTCGGGAGGGCTACGTGAGAAGCATGTAGTGGCAACTTGAATCTTGGGAACCATCTCAGCATTTGTTTATAGACACAGGGAAACCAAAAAAACCTGTGTCGAGGTGGCCGGTCACAGAACCTTCCGAATACTGACTTCTAGCCAGCAGTCCGGCATCTAAAATACGCATTTAGGTTCTTTGTATGTACATTTCAATTATTTCTGTAATTTTATATTCACACTACTATAGCATATTTCCTGAACCATAGAATGCTTTGGTAAAGAGGTTATAAGACGCCAGTGAATTTGAAATAGGCACAGTATAAGGGATATATATATATATATATATAATTTGTTTTGTCGGTTAGTAACATTGACAGTCAATTTGTAGACAGTAAGTAAATTATTCTGTGGGTCCGTTAGATGAAGTAACGTATTACCGGTCGCAGCTGAATTGTGTAATGACGTATTGTAAATCATGCAATAATGAGTCAGAAACTCATTAGCTTAGCTGGTTATGGCGTCGTAAAGAAACACGTGGTCTCTGACAGTTCGCTGCTACTCGACTGGCGACGACAGAGATTGGTTCTCTCTTTACTACTTCACTTCCATCATCGTAACCATACAGTAGAAAAAGAATGGCTAGAAACACTGCAAATGCTGTACTCCTTGACGTAGTTGACGTAAATGAGCAAAGTGTCTTTACTTTAAAAATGCCCCATGTTTTTACGGTACAAGCTTGTGATTTTACTGCAGCGCATAGGGAAAATGCGGCCTGTTTCACGCCGATACGCATGAAAATCACAAATGCTCAACAGCAGGTCTCATAACGAATTTCACGAAAATCGGAAAATAAATGTGCACAAGAAGGACAAAAGTTCAACAAACTCCTAAGTAAAATTATGGATTTTGCTGTGTCAATTAAAACCTAACTGAATGTGCTCTCTGACTATTTGGAGATTTGTATTTTGATTTATAACCAAATGGTTCAAAGTACGAGGGAGATTCAAACGAAAACCTTAAAAGTGCGATAAAAAATTCGAAACACAGCTCGATTGTCTGTAGTAAGTTGACAACAATGATACTGATGGTTTGAAGAGTGACCGACACGTGGCAGTACAATGCAGGAATGCAGCACGAAGGCGCAGTAGTAGTGTAAAGATGGCAGCCCCGCTTTCAACATGCAATTTAAGGCCTTCATGTGACTCACCCTCGTATGAAACGATCAGGTGTGTATTCATGTGCAATGTCACGTAAGGCGCAACTGTCACTCAGCCAACTTTGTGTGCGCCTTATTTAAACCCAAGTAATTTTTTTTTTAATATTGTTTCCTGAAGTAGGGTAAGATGATTTGAAAAACCAGCCATAAATCACATTAGAACTCGCAGACGAACTCTGCAACTCCATTAACGCGGACCTCCGTTACGGAGTTGTTGCTGGTCTGGCGTGTTGTCTTGAAGCTGTTGAACAAATCAGCAGTGGGTAAACGGAAGCCTTTTGTTCAGTTTTGTTTTTCAAGGACCGAATATAAGAACGAAAATAGAATATCATGTTTAATGAAATTTGCATTCTTAAACAAACAACACATTATTTTGTGGCGAAACTTATAGAAGGGTCCATTCTGTCAAGCTTTTTGAAATAATTTTTTGTAGAATTTCTTAAATCTGTGGGTTTATTCCCCGGTCTAATTAAGGTAAATAGCACCCCATTGCGCGGCACAGCTACGGACAACTTAATACAAGCTTTTTGGACACTGAAGTTTCAGAATTGGTGGACATATAACAAAAATCAGCTTCTTAAACAACTGCTTAGAAAATAGTTAGATCGAGGGGGTGGGTCCAGTCATTGTACTTTCTTCGGGAACCACAAATTTGAAGACGTGTCACTAAGATAGTGACCTGCTAAGTGAAGGTTTTCATCATGAATATAATAACACCTGAAAAGATTTTCTGTGGGCTGGGAGGAAATCTCAGTCGATATAGCGACTCGTTACGGTCTGAACGGTCCGAGGATCGAATCACGGTGTGGGCGAGAGATTTTCCGCTTCCATACAGACCGGCCCTGGACCCAGCCAGTCTCCTATAACAGTGGCTACGGGGTCATTCCCGGGGGTAACGTGGCCGCAGCGTGACGTTAACCACCCACTCCCATCTAGCAGCAAGGTTTAAGAAATGGTAGAGGTGTACCTTTACATCCCCTCTGTGCCTTCATGGCAAGTTAGAGGCAGAAGTTTACCTTTATATTTTACCTTTATGTGGGTCGGGTAGCTCAGTCGGTATAACGACTGAACTACGGGCTGGACGGTCCGGGATCGAATCCCGGTGGGGACGAGATTTTCCGCCCGTCCACACCGAACCTAATACCCACCCAGCCTCCTGTAAAATGGGTACCGGGTCTTTCCCGAGGATAAAGTGCGGCCGGGGCATGCTGCTGACCACTGACCCCCTTCTAGTGCCGCGGACATGGAAGAGTAGAGCTATACCTCTACCCACCCTCTGGGCCACACCGAGCCCATAACGGGATCACTTTACCTTTACCTTTATATTTTTCTTCATATATTAAATTTTCACGTGATGTCTTTTTTTTTTATTTTATTACTAGCTGTGCATGCCGCTCCGTGATTTGTCTTCCATACCTCTTGTGGTTAGAAAACAGAACGACTGGACATATTTCATACCGTCCGTACAACTGGCTAGTGACAGACACTGCTTTATTATAGCACTTGTGATTTATAACTGCCACATCTGCACGAACTCCACCTGATGAGGGGTTCCTCAACTATAGGAAACGGGTCCCACAATGAATCCCCGTCTGTTTCCCGTAAGTTAAATGTCGATTGTAATAGTATCGAGAGGAATTACCTACTCATCCGGCTATTTTTAGAATCTTACTCCAGTACTTTGTAGGCAAATATAAATTGAATATTATTTTCTGGGACAGTGCAGCTGTAAATCCAGGTCTGAGGATCGCGTTGCAGCCTGCCCAGCAAGGGTGTGTGCAACTTCGCAATAAAATTTGTTGTACTGTCTGCCTATACATGTGGCTCATGCAATTCCTTATAATTTATAGGCCAATACTACTCTAGGTTCTTTGCACAGATATACATGAAATCAGTACATTAAATAACGTACCAAAACATCTGTTAGCATGCTAGTCCGATCCCATGTTTTATCACAAAAATTACACAATTCGTTTTGATAGTACTTTTTTTTAGCGTCGATATTAGATATTGGTGTTTTTCTGCTTAACACTATAATCAGATTTAACATAGTGGCATACCGTAAACACAGAAAAGTCAGAACACGGAAACAAATATGCATTTAATTAAGGAAGAAAATTCGATCAGAGTTCAAATATGATGTATAAATTTTAAAATGAATAGGGTGGTTGTAAATACGATAATTAGTATTAAATTCTCAATAACGCATTTCTATGTGTTAAGGCGAAGGATATAACCAATTCTTTAATGCAAAATACAGAAATACTAATAAGCGAATAAGCAATAAAAAGCAAAGTACAATAATACCGTCCGTCTGCATGCCATGAGGAAAAATGTGGGAAATGATTTGCAGCTCCGCTTTCCTTTAACTTCTACAGTAGGAAAACGGGAATTGTTAGGTTAATGCTGTGGCCGTTTTAATCCACACACCTACTGAATAAGAGGCAAGGTGGCCCCAGAGCCGGTCTGGATGTTTTGGAGGCGAGAACAATTCTTTGTTCCTTTCGGAAATCGAGCCAAGATACCTCAGTTGCCCGGTCCGTAGCTTAGTCACTAAATATACCACGCTTCTTCAGTTCCTTACTCCATAAAATAGTACACAAAATTAACAACTGCAATCTTTACTTTTCATTTACCTTAATGTAGCCTTTTTGTATATTCACAGTCTTTAATAGAGCAGATTATACTGTAGGGCAATACCGCTAAAAACCGGTTCTGCTCAACAATCCATGCTGAATGACACCCCCCTCCCGCCCCCAAAAAATTAAGAAGTATGTCGAACATTTTAGTCTCATTTCCGATGGGTAAAGTGGGCAGGGTACGAAGATAACCAATTACCTCCATATAGATAGGGAATTAGTGGAGCTGTACCCCATTTTCCAATATGACTTTATGGCCCGCACATGGAACACTAATAACGATTCAGGTTTCAGTATTATACCACCGACAGACAGATGTTTGGAAACAACTGGTCACGAAATAAAGGGGTGATTTTTAGTGTACTTTGAATGAACTCTTGTACATTACTTTCGCTGATATTTCCATTGCTTTACACTTGGTGTAAAACGTCGGTCTTGTCGACGTCACCATGCCTCCTTACGTCCTTACGTCCTTACGCCACAATTTTGACTCTTTATGAATAGGAAGGACGAGTTAGTTGACTCTTTTTTGTAACCAATCAAAATGTTTCACACAACTATCAGCACAAAAGGAAATTGCACAAATTTAGTAAAGAATACCCAAGGGAAGAGACGGAAACAACACAAACAAAGTCATATTGATTAATTCCTTTTCTACATAAAAGTATATAAACTAATTTTGACTCTTTATGAATAGGAAGGACGAGTTGCTTGACTCTTTTTTTGTAACCAATCAAAATGTTTCACACAGTTATCAGCACAAAAGGAAATCGCACAAATTTAGTAACGAATACCCAAGGGAAGAGATGGAAACAACACAAACAAAGTCATATTGATTAATTTCTTTTCTACATAAAAGTATATAAACTAATTCCATATTGAATTTTATAATATAAAATGAGATAAACTAATAGTGCTTCAAATTTTGTGCGGAAGGGGGCAAAAATCACAACGTTCCATTCATAAATTACTGTTTTGATCAGCGAAATTTCTTCGTTGATCAGATTTTGTCTTCAGGACGTGGTTGTCTGTCAGTTGGTGATGAAATTACTCGCACTTCATGGAAACAAGAAATTCATTACCGGGTGTACAGCAGTCTGATACTTGTCCCTTTCCTGCCCCAAGTTTAATCCGTTCCACACCACGCATTCTTCCGTATTTCTTTCAGATTGATTAATATTATCATTATATCTCCGAAGTGATGTTTTACTTGAGGCACTGTGACCAAAATTTTGGTTGCCTTTCTTATCTGCCCTTAAAACAAATGGTGTAGCCCGCTGTAAAACAATTTCACGCCTGCAGCAGTAATAGTGCATTCACATGCTTACCGAACTGCTATCCACTCGGTGTGTATGGTTCAGTAAGTTCGCCGTGATGGTGGAGCAACTTCTCCGTCACAGCGGTCTGGCGGGTATGCCTGAACCGAAGGGGCACTCTCATTAATGCACAAAGTTAAAAAAAAAGTTCTCTTTTCAGTTCGTATTGTTGATTAATGGTGATTTTAAGCACAACATGCTATATAATTAAGTTATATTAACTACTGACACTATAAATCGTAGTTTATACTTAATTAATTCTGTTGTTCTATGAATTGTTTGTGTGTGAATGTGTATTGTACTGCTGCCACCGGGTGTCGTCCCAATTGCAGTTAACAAATATATCATAAAGATGATACTTACTCCATATTTAATTACCTTGTGGAGCAGAGTCCATCTTGAGAACCTAACAGGCTTTAAGTAGTCAAGAAATTCCCCACATTTTATGGAACCCGAAGGTTCATTACCGCAGTCACAAATGTCCGCCACCTGGCCCTTTCCTGAGCCAGCTTGATCCCTTCCACACTCCCCATCCCACTTCCTGAAGATCCAGCTTAATATTATTCTCCCATCTACGCCTGGTTCTCCCAAGTGGTCTCTTTCTTTCAGGTTTCCCCACCAAAACCCTGTATACTCCTTTTCTCTCCCCCATACGCGCTACACGCCCACCCAACTCATTCTTTTCGATTTTATCACCCGTAGAAATAGTGGTTAATATTAGAAATAATAAATGAGTTTTTCAGAAGAATCAGGAAAATAAACTACCGTGCCTTTTTAAGTTTATTTGCATTTCGGTTTGTGTAAAAATGAAATAAACCTAACCATAACTATGACGTTATGACACGTGAGATAGCGGACGTAAGGCTACGCTCGTTCTTAAATTTTCCACTGGGATGAGGTAAGTAGTCAACTTCACGTTCCAACCGTTTTGTGCAGTACTTAATGTTAAGTCGTTGTTTTTTTTTAAAAAAAGGCATATTTCGGTCGTCATTACCACCACTACCACATCTAACGTCGCAGTCGATCGGATTGTATCCATATTCAGTGCTCGAAAATTCTAGATTCAATACTTTCCCTTGAAACTGGCTACGTTAAAGGTCTTCTTTGTTTTCCTACGTCTGTCCAGACAAAACCCGAAGCAGCATCTCAAGGCAGACAACGCCACCTTTTTCCAAACAACTTCCAGTTTCTGACGTTCAGGTGATCGTGTATTGTGATCAATTCTTATCAACTATATGCACTAATTACTCAAATTTATTTTTTGGAATGAAATTCCACATGTTTCGGACAGTTCCTCTTTCCATCATCAGGAGTTTTTCACTGTACACACAGAAATGGAATAAGTCATACAGGTTTGCTGACAGCTTGCGAGCAGGATCAGGTCGGAACCAGTTCCGTCCTGACCCTGCTCGCAATAATATTAAAAATAGAGATTCACACTTAAACGTTTGAAGCAAGACCTTCTTCTACACAATCTAAATAATTCAGTGCATAGGTTAGAGTAAACTCGCCGTTCTAATTTACAATGACTAACTTTTAAAAAAGATTACGGTTATAAATGCTGTTTATTTTAAGAATCAAACAAATCATATAAGAACAGGATGCGGGTAAGTTAAAGGACCTTTAATATTATAGAAGGCGGTCGGTACATATAATTACCACTGTGTTTACTGGGTGAACACACGCAAGCAGATGACAGCGTTGCTAAACGAGGCTGCAAAGTAATTTTAGCAGCAAAAAAGCTGGTTCTATTAGACCAGTGGAAGTTATTCAACATGGCTCCGATGCAGCTAATTTGTGTCAGACGTTCATTAGCAAAGCACCCAGGGATCCGCAAGCACGCCTGGTGGGTGATCATTATTGCGAGCAGCACGAGAACAGAACAGGCTTGACCACAGTTTAATGGGTTCCATCTTTATATGCACGACCATAACCGCTCTGGGGATAATTTCATATAGGAATATGAATTCCAATGTCGCGTAATTTAATATTTATTACGGCCATTAAACGTTTATTGATTATATTTACCTATAGACTGCTAGTATCAATGTTTGTTGATGTGGATACTAATATAAAGAGGAAGTTGGTTCAATGGATGAAGTTATAGACCTGTATTTTGGATGTTCCTGGTTCGGTACTCGCCCAGTGCACTAAAGAACCAAACTGAGGTTTGCACGGCTTTTCTCCGCCCTTCCAGGCAAATCCCTGGACGCTGCCACAAATTCGTATACGATTACTTCCTTCCGCATTCATTCCAATTCATTATCATTGATAATTCTATCGGTTACACAAAAAAAAAATCCGAAAAATAAAGGTATAGATTAAGGTAAAGCAATCCCTGATACAGCCCTGGACAGGTCCTGAGGATTCCAGGAGGTGGAGGCTTCCACATTGCGTGTCGATTGGCACATGAAGGTGGTAAGGTTGTCAGCCCTACGCACCGGCCACTTTTATCCCTCAGGAAATATTCTTTGTACTTATTTCTATTAGAAGCTGACTCGAACCTAGGACCATAGTGCGGCCGGAAGGATTATGACAATGAAAAATTTCAGTGACAGTATTGGGAATCGAACCCGCGACCTACCGGCTTGTAGAGCAGTGCCTCAACCAACAGCGCCACAGCGTGATCCCGGAATTTTCTGCAAATAAAGTTATGATAATACGGGTAAACGTTTTCCTTCTCATTAACTTTGGCATTATTTTATTTAAAAATTCCAGAATTTTATTTAAAAATTCCAGATTTTTTTTACTCATAACAGTGTAGCTTGATGAAGGGAGCAGATGTAAACCCAAGAAGTATTTGAAGTTAAGTACAATTTGGATAAAAGAAAATTTGCAAAGAAAGAAGGGTTTAATGAATAAAATTTTTCCCCCAACCTGTAAAAAAATTCCATTGCCCAGTCTGTCTATTTTGTTACTAAAATCTCAAATAATATTTTTAGAACTGTGCTTAAGGCGCATGGCTGAGGCGTACATGAAAATACATTTAACGGAATTTTGGTGAAGAGCAAATGGTGAGTAAGCTTGAAAGACCGTGAAAAATATGAAAGGACAAAATTAAACCCCACCCTAACTGGGTAGTCAGTGAAGCTGTGGGCGAATGGACCGTTGTATCAGCAATGTTCAACTTCGGATAATTGTCATTATCGCTGGCGTTGTATTGTGTGCTGAAGAAGTGGAGTGAATGAATCATCGACTTATAAGAAAGATGTGAAGCTAATGTGTATTTATATAAAAAATCAGGTAAATTAGTCCCATTACAGGCCCTAGATGCCCACAGGGTTCCAGGAAATTAAGGTTCCCAGATTACGTGACAATGGTCCCAAATGATGGTAAGGTTATCAGCCTTACGCACCGGCCGCTTTTACCCCCAGGAAATACTCCTGGTACTTATTTCTGTTAGAGGCTGAGTTGACCCCAGGGCCATAGTGCGATCAGAAGGATTATGTCAATGAAAAATCAACTTACACCAGCTGGGATCGAACCAGCGACCTTCCGATTTGTAGCACAGCACCTTAACCAATGTGCTACAGCAGTCCCCGTGTATTTATGTAAACCGTAGAAAATTATCACGTTTCTTGCTCGATTCTGGAATCTGCAATCGTAATTTCGTACGTATAATTCAGCATGTTTGAGTTTCTTCTCGACTTATGAGACAATAATGCAAACGTTAAGTTACAATTTCACATCCCATTACGTAGGCAGAGAACAGAAACAGACACTTCATTCATTCAGTTTAAACTCTGCGTGAAGTAGCGAATCGTTAACCCTCACAGACGAGGTGAGCAGCTCTTCAAATAAAGTGGCTCGATTTTCTGTCCTGAATGAACAGTTTTACGACGTCGTTACAAGACGTTTCGTTCCATCCGCCCCTTGGTGAGAATTACTACCATTACTACATAACGTTAAAACCTAGTACCAGGGCAGTCCTCCTCATAAGGCTATATTTATGCATTCTTGGAATAGAGTGTAATGGGGAGCTAGTAGTAGGGACGCGTAGATGTAAGTCTATTCGCCTGAAGTATTTATGTACCGAACTAATGACAGATTTAGAGTAAATTTGGTACAAGAAATTCTTAATGACGTTCAGGTGACCGTGCAACGTGATAAATTCTCATAACAATACCAACTAGATGCGCTAATTTCTCAAATTTATTTTTGGAATAAAACTCTACATGTTTCGGACAGTTCCTCTGTCCATCATCACGAGTTTTTCACTGTACACACAGCAATGATACATGTCATACATGTTTGCTGACAGCTTGCTCGCAAGCTGTCAGCATAACCATAAACAAATATAAGAAAAATAATTGGGCGTCATGTTGGTTACTTACAAAGAGAGACAACAATGCTCATTCTAAAAAAAGTAACTTCTTGTTTCAGTCAAGCCTGACCATCACTGGGCTACCACACAATATTTAAAAGAAGACAAAATGTATTATATACAAATACAGAATTCTAAATTGCTCTGTGGTATCTCACAAGTTCATGTCTACCACAATGGGAAAATTGTGAAAATGTAATGGTCGATCGGTAGCTGATGGAAGGCAATGTATGTCATGTTGTACATCTTCCGCGAAACAATCTAATACACATCAAATTACACCACCAGTTAGCTGCACAATATATTTATTACAAACTCCTACACGTCTCGGCCATATAACCTGGCCATCTTCAGGAAGTTACCAGTTTGGCCGAAATGTACAGGTATATGGCTACATGTCATGGATGATTGGCAGAATATATAATAATAATAATAATAACAATATAATGTCTCTCACTACAAAAATCCTGAATATATGAATGGGTAAAAGTAATCATTCTTGTCGCTGCACCGTCCATATCGTCGAATTATTTAATTAGTATACCAACTGATGCACATACATAAAACTTTTTCACATTAAAACACTAAAATTGCTCCGACATGTTTCGATCCAAGGATCATCCTCAGGGGGCTACACTTTCCTTGCTAAAGTCACTTTTAAAAACTATTTACTGATTGCTTTCGTTACATAATCCTGGTTCTGTGGCAGCATGTCTTGCTGTGTAAGGGTTTGTTGCTAAGAGTGCCCGACTGCTGGTGTGCTTCCTGTGCTTTGCTGCGTGATAAGCAGGTTCAGCCTGCAACACGGATACCACGCCAAACCAACCACACCAAAACACCAACACACATCGAACCAAGAACACACGACCAATGTGGTAATTCAACAGAATAGTCGTAAGGTCCTGATGATGGGTTTATTAATGTCCGAAATATGTTGAGCACATAAGAAGTGAAATAAAAATAGCAAGTGACATCAAGTTGGTCTTTTGTTTTCAACTATTCAGTAGTGAAATTCTACAGGTAATAGACTTTTCGCGGTTTTAGTGAAATGTATGTTTTGAGGTTGAATTACTTCAAACCGATGGCTAAAGTTGTTGGATAATTATTATTACTAGTAGATGTTAATGGCTTAATGTTCTAGTGTCCAGTTATATGAAGACATTAATTAACTCCATGGAGCAGAGTTTTTCCGAAAAGCTACTAGTTCTTTAGCTAGTCAAAAATTTCCCCGTATTTCATAAAACTCGAAGATTCATTACCATGTTCACAACAGTCCGCCACTTATCCCTATGCTAAGCCAGCTTCAAACAAGTCCGCGCCCCTCTAAGCAATTTCTTTGAGATCCACTTTAATATTAAACTCCCACTTCATCCTAGATCTTCCAAGTGGTCTATTTACCGCAGGTTTCCCATCTAAACCCTGTACGCACCTCTTCTATCGCCATCCGCGCTACATGCCCCGCCCATTCCATTCTGTTTGATTTGATCACTCCACAGACATTTTGTAAAAGTACAAATCGTGAAGCTTCTCATTATGCTAACTCCCAAAGTCCCCCGTTACTCTGTCCCGCATGGGCCAATATATCTTCTAAGCACCCTGTTCTCCGAAGTCCTTACCTTACGTTTTTCCCACTATATGAGAGACAAAGATTCACATCGTTATAGAACAGCAGGTAGCTACACTAATTGTGAGGCAAATGTCAGTCATGAAAACACAACTATGGTAGTATGGATTTATGATGGTATTTAATAGCAAGTATATAACTACATGCTTCGGCCAAGCGGCCGTCTTCAGGTTATTACAATTTTGCTCAAAGGGTATCATATATATGCCTATATTGCGAGGTGATGCTGAGATCTCGTCATCGTTATCAGTTACAATCAGTCATTGCCCATTAGACTTCCCACTAAATAAACTGATTTTAACGCGTAACGATGATGAGATCTCACCATCACATCGCAATATAGGCATATATATGATACTTTTTGAGCAAAATTGTAATAACCTGAAGATGGCCGCTACTGGCCTAAACATGTAGTTATTTTTTCCTATTAAATACCATCATAAATCCATACTGCCATAGTTGTGGTTTCATGACTGATATTTACCTCACCATTAGTCTTTTCTACACACAACGAGGATGACACACCTCAGAAGCAGGCAGCTAGTTCTATATATTTAAATGCTCAAGTTATTGAAAATATAAGGTAAGAAGATTCTGGACTAAACTGTAGCAGGCTTTCCCGGAGTTCAGTCTGCTGACAAGTTACATTTAACTTCAATTAAATATGTGAGAATGATTTTTTTACATTCATTGTTCCGTGTATCTTTGTAATTTTTTAAAAATAACCAACGCGATGTCACTTGTGGACTATCCTTTATTTTCATGGGTAGTCGTCATTCACTCTCTACATGTTTCGAGCTTTCGGGAAGCTCATCATCAGGAGATCATTTTCCCTGT
>Ga0123352_10008752_pt1 | contig 15763 bp, 13 predicted proteins | sample TergutLab28metaG_FD_89700 | JGI IMG/M metagenome (GOLD analysis project Ga0123352, IMG submission 89700) | Labiotermes labralis P1 segment gut microbial communities from Petit-Saut dam, French Guiana - Lab288 P1 | ecosystem: Host-associated > Arthropoda: Insects > Digestive system > Gut ... | reverse complement strand
TTCTTGCAGCCAAATGCAGTGGTGTTTCATTTTCATAATTTAGATTATTCAGCCCGTTTCTGTCTAACTTCACTAAGTACTTCACCAAACTCACGTGCCCAGTTTCACTTGCCAAGTGCAAGGCTGTATTTCCTGTTTCAGTACGAGATGTTAAACTTGCACCGTACTGCAACAACTGGCTGACGATTTCCTCATATCCCATTCGCGATGCAACGTGTATAGGCTTCTCATTCTCTCCTCCGCTGACCGGAGCTCCTGAACCCAGTAAGAGTGCCGTCGTGTCCACCTGTCCAGCCACAACGGCTGCTCTCAGTGCGCTAGTCATTATTTCTTCACATTTAACAGTAGGGCAACTCTGCAGCAATAACTTCACAGTGTCATTCCTACCGTATCGAGCAGCCAGTGTAAGTGGATATTCTCCACGTGTATTGCAGCTTTCCAAATCACTGCCGGCACTTAACAAGTAAGGCACTATGCTGGTGTTTCCTGCTGCTGCAGCAAGATGCAGTGGCGTGTGTCCATCGTTATCGCGGAGATTCAGTAGGTTGAAGTTTGTATTTGGTCTGTCGTATGTCAGAATATATTTCAATTCATCTTCCTCAGAGGATATTTCCTGACGTTCAACTATGAATTTTGCTACCTCAAGATTTCCCGTCTCTGCCAACACATGTAGCACTGTTTTCCCATTTGCATCCTGAATGTCACAATTAGCTCCAAGATCGACAAGTGTCCGTACTGTTTGAATGTGGTTGCCTCGAGCCGCTTCATGAAGTAACGTGCCACTGTCACTTGGTAGAGCCATATTCACACAATTTCCCCTACCTATCAAGTACCTTAAGAGGTCAGTCTGGCCGTACTTAGCTGCAGAACCAAGAGCAGATACATTAGGGTCAGTACAAAATTTATAATTCTCATTGAGAACTTGTTCCCTGATTTCAGGGCTTTTCTCCATAATCAAACTCATCATTTCCCAGTCGTTCATTCTAACAGCGTACTCTACAGGGGACAAACCCAGGAAAGTGTCCACAGAACTTATATCTGCTCCGTGCTCTAGAAGTAGCCTGATGAGTTCTGGGCTCCTGCAGCTGACTGCAACGTGTAACGGGGTTCTTCCGCCACGGTCCTTCTGGTTGATTGACTCTTTCATTTTCAACAGCTTTGCAACATGTCGAGTATTTGTGTTGAGCACTGCTTCGTGTAATGGACATCTGTCTGCCAATATCCTGTCCACCATACTCCTGACCACACCAAAATCTGATTCAAATAAATGATCCCTCATGAGTGCTTGGCTAACCAATTTGTTATCACATAACCAACGAGCCACAAAATACTTGTCAAATGTGCGGTGTAGAAAAACAGGTCGTCCTTCAATTATGTCAGTTATTATGCACGTTTTCTCCAAGGCTTGATCTATTTTCTGCAAAAAATCTGGATCGTTTTTCAGTACGTCCTTGTCATTGAGTTTCTCAAGGTGTTGTGTGGATAAGATTGCCATCAGTGCTGCTGCCTTGTGGTTATTTATGAAAGTGTGATATTGTGCATCATCATCGGTAAGAACATTCACGTTTGTTCGCTCAGAAAGCTTTTTCTCTGATAAATAAATCTCCCACTTCTTTTTAACGTAAAAATCATAAAGCATGACAGAGTTTGTATATTCAGGTAGTTCCACTGACTCTGATGTAGAGCAATGCTGTAGTTTCTCTTCAAACATCTCAGCTAATAACATACTCTGCAGGGGTATTCCCATGAATTTTTTTTCGCTGACACTAAGATGCTCAGAACAAAGTTCAACGACTTGGTGAGCTAAACGTTCTAGGTAATCTGCTTTTATGTGTGAAAATTTCTGATTCCAAAACTTAACTAGGAAGGATGTTTGATCCTCAACACTGAAAGGTGTCAATGAGTACGACTGACATTGAAATTCCTGTTCTAGCCGATCTTTCACTGAATTTTGAGATGTTACCCAAATCTTTCTTATCTCTGTTTTGCTCAAGATTCTCAATATTTGTATAACTTCGTTGGTGTAATGCGGACTCACTTCGTCCACTCCATCAATCAGCATGACCATATTTCCTGTAGAATTATAGACGTAATTAAACAGCTGTTTCTCCAACTGTGCAACTTCTGTTTCCTTTACTTGTGCGGCTTCTGCTAACAGCTGTATGGCGACTTTTTCGTCAAAACCTTTTGTTTTTATACCGTGCAATATGCTGGTATAATTGTTAATATTGACCCTTACTATCCATATGCTGGGGTGAAGTTCTCGTGTTTGCTTAGCGAGGTGAGTAAGAAGGGTCGATTTTCCTGTCCCAGGATCATCTGTAACCAGAATGATTCTATCCTCGCCGTCGAGCAGTGTGCTGGGTCGCCAAACCTTGGTAGCATTTCTTTGGAAGCCTCGTTGCAGGTTTAGAAACTCATCAGTGTTCTGTCTTGTGAGATGTTTCTGGTCTTTTGTACATAAACTTTCAAAAGCATTTTTTTGTCTGTACTGTCTTTTTGTCCCTTCTTCTTTCTCATTTGCAAATGAGAAGTGGAATATTCCCTGTCCATGGTCACTGTTGTTGCATTTTTCCTTCATGTATACATTTGTACCTTGCAGCTCCTCCAAATTTTCCTCTCTGAATGGGACATTTATTTCTCTTTCATTTTGAATGCAACTTTTGAAATTCGTGGAGTACTCGAGCGTTCTGTCGATGTAATACTCCAGTGTGTTTTCTGTGGGAGTTCCTATCGAAGGTTTTCCATTTGCAAGCAAGAGAGATATTGAATCACAATCTAATGCGCTGAGCATTCGAAAATCACTTTCTTTCACTAGATTTTTGATTTGTAATTCTGTGCCTTGGAAAGTAACCTTCTTCTCAAGAAGAAACGTCGTTGACTCATTTACTATATCCGTGAATTTCCAGTCGTCGAATTCTTCTGTGAGCTTCGTACTGAATGTGCGCCGAAGGGCGCTTACTTGCTGTACGTTACATCCTCTGGCGGATATGAAAATGAACTTTTTTTCTACACTACTTCCATTCAGGATTGTATATATTTCATCAGCAGTATCTTGGAAATTTTCAGTTGAAGTGTTGCTCTCCAGTACCAGTACATCAAACCTGCGTTTCCAAGCCAACATAACCTCAGTCTTATAGCGAATCAGCTGTTGTAAATTCAGTATGATGTGTTCTGTATCACTGAGCATCTGGTGAATCTTAGCAGCGGTGAGGGTGGTTGAACTTCCAGGGGCGAATATGAGAACGGCCTTGTGGGTTTCTGTCAGCTGCTTCACGTCAGTTATTGCGGACTCTTTGTATATAATGCTGAGTTCATCAAGTTCGGATTTCCTCTGATCCAGTATCTTTGCTACTAAAGTCGGTTTTATTTTTTCTGATGTCTTCTGCAAAGGGTCGTTCTCTTTGGAGTTAAAGTCCTTCAGGAAGAAATTCTCATGTTGCCACCATTCCTTCATAATGTCAACGAAACACGCGTAGGCTATTTTCAGCTCGCTCTTCGGTAACTTCATAATTTGCTTTAGCTCACTTTTAATGTGACTGTCCATCTCCCTCTCGTCAGCCTGACTGTAATAGATTCTGAATCTTCTCAAGAACTCACAATGTTTGGGCAGATCCTGCAGGTGGTTGTAAATTGCTGGGTGTTCCTCTTCGTTGAACTGCAGAACAGAGCCACCTGTCAGTAGGAACATTTCTTCACCGATATCTATGAATTTGTTAGATTTTAGGTTTCTTCCCACATCAGCATGTGTGTATATAATGAAAAGGCTTTCATCAATGCTACCTTCCAATTTGACTCCTTCTCTGTTGCAGTTGAACTTCTCTTCGATCTGTATGTATGAGTCATAATATGTACGTAAGCTGAAGTCTCCTTTTCCAGCCAGCAGTTGTTCCATTGTAATTGTGTGACTTATCTGGCTCTTAAGTTGCGTGAAGATGTGTTTTTTTCTGGAGTTCTTATCGAGATACTCTACAAAAACATCATCAAATTTTCCATGCATTTTCAAGTTAGAAGCAAGTTTAAACCTGTACCCTTTGATTTTGGCCCTTAAGAATACCAGGGCACAGAATTTGTACTCGAAAAGCTGACCATGTATCTGTGCGGACCCCTTGTCCTTCTTGTACCGTTCGGTCTGCTCCACTTCTGTAGCTGGCAGCCTGTAAAACAGAAGATCTAAATATGTTTGTTTTTCAAAGTGTTTTGTGAAGCAAGGTACATAGGCTGAGAGATGAGATTGACATTTTAAGGTACCAGCAATTCCTTCATATGTTTTTCTTTTAAACCATACTGGAAATTATAAGATGTAATTTTACTGTGGCATGTTTGGTCATGGTTTAAAGTAATCTAAGTGAAATTTGTACACCTGGAGGGCACCAGTACACCAATATCAACAAAATTTGGACTAGATTAAAGTGAAGCATCAGAAAGAGTATAAAGACTGTGCAGAAGCTGTGTGGAACTTTACTCTGACAGCATCCTGGGCGTGCAAAGATGTGCATGAGATTGAAGAAAATAATGAAGTTCCAAAACGGAAAACCAAGATGCAGTGTGGAGAATTTCTATGTTGTACGGCAGAAGGCTGAAAATTTTGTAGAAGATAACTTGTTGGGATCAGATGTGGAATTGGGAATGTGAAAGTGCAGGGGAAAAATATCAATAAATTTGTATTAGATACTGTGATTGAATTGGTTGGGAAGGTAGAGAGGAGTCCAAGATAGACATGGATTACGCAGAGAATGATAAAGGATGAGTGAAGGGAGTGCAAGAATGTTAACAAAGTAGAATGAAGAGAGGAAGAAAGAACTACAGAAAACTGAGGACCGTATTGGCAGGGAACGAAGAGAAGACCACGAACAATACCTTGACAGCCTATAGGGCGAGAGAGTGGCATTTCAAGGAACACAACATTATGATTTAATGCACACGACGACAAAGGAACTAGGCTACAGGGTAAACCGCGGGTTTAATAATATCAGTATTGAATATCTAGAGACAATAAAATAGTAGTTGAGAGAGAGAGAGATAGGGAATATTTGTGAAAATTATATTAGATCTCTGCTATTAATTTAACGGAACAGAAAACCAGAAGTTGAACTTGAATAAGAGGTAAATGCGTACGATAATTTCCCTTATATTTTGAAGTGTGAAGTGGAGAAAGCAGCCTCATAGTAGTGACGTCTGTTCAACAACATAGATGAAACAGACAGTGGCCCAGTGTTACAGTTGTTGTGTTATAGAAGAAGACAAATTCTACAAAATAATAGCGACCATCACACATTGAGTTTCGTGACACATACTGCAAAGATAGTAGTGAGGATATTTAGAAGAAGGAAGGAAAGGAACCTGAGGATACATGTGGAGAAAATGAGTTCGGATATTGAAGGGCAAGGGGATGCTGAGAGTGTTATCACAACAAATTCTGGGCACAGATGAGGAATTGTGTGCTTGTTTCATAGACTGGCAGAAGGAATTTTACAGTCCAAATAGACCAGATTGGTACAGATAGCAAAGGAAACTGGTATTGACTGGCGCGACAAAAAATTGAGTAGCAATTTGTGTATGGAACAGAATGTTAAAATAAGATTAATCCAAGGGGAGACAATAAGTGTGAGATTAGGAGAGGAGCACATAAGTATGTTGTTTGTTAGCGAATCTGTTCCACATGTATAGCGAATACCTTAGGAAACTCTTCAAGGTTTTCAAAACTTTATATTAAGAGGACAGGTAATTGATATGTGAGATATGGTGATGACTTTGTACTGCTTGCTAAGGGAGAAAATATGCTAGAGGGCATGACTGATATTGTGATTTATATTGGTACATGCTGTGGAATGGAGAAGAATGTGGACAAGAAAACCATTCCTACTACAGATCATGATAGATCGAAGAAAACTGAAGAATGTGGAATATTTCAACCGTTTGTGTTGTTTGGTGTAACATTTACACCTGAAATTGAATCTAGAATTTCCGTGGCAAAAGCATGATTCAACAAGAAGAAGTTGCGTTTGCATGCAATTTTGACTTAAAATTTAAGGAATACAGGACTGAAGTGATACATTTGGGGCACAGCTTTTTGCTGTGTTGAAACTTGGACATACAAGGAAGAAGATCACACATACTGGAACGTTTTGAAATGTGCTGGAAAAGGATGAAGGAAATTATTTGGACTGATCTTGTAAGAAATGCGGAAGTATTACAAAAAGAAAAGGGGGACAGAAGTGTTCTTAAAAAAAAAAGAGAGCTAACTCTATTGGTCAAATCTTGCGTGGGAACTGCTTTCTAAAATGCATTATTGAAGGGGAGATAGAGGGAAGAATATAAGTGACGGGAAGACAAGAAAGAAGACGTAAGCAACTAATGGATGGTCGTAAGGGAGTTAGAAGTTACTGCGAATTGAAAGGGGGGCTAAGAAACTGTCTTAAACAGACTTCGGAATGAATGGATTTCTTCTTCTTCTTATTATTATTATTATGAACAGCAATGAATTTTTCACTCAGTGACAGTAGTCCTAACATTAGTACAGACGAAACAAATAATAAATATACATAAACGAAACAACACAAAAAAACAGCACAAAACACAGTAAATACAGGTACACATATTACAAAAACACCTACACAATTGTCAAAACGCCCACACGTACACATCTAAAAAGTTAAACCATGCACAATACAAGATATACACCAAATAAAACAATCACAATACCAGTAAGTACCCTCATTATAAGGTCACCCTAATGTACATGGTACTTTTGTCCTCAATAATGTCACCGTAACTCACTTCACTTCAAAACAAAAATGTATATTCATGTACAACATTACATGTTGGAAGAATTTTCATCTCTTTACTGTCACCACATACATTTTTCTGTACAGTCTTACCAGAGCTGAAATATATGTCATGGCATCACCAACCGTCAAAAAAAAAACTGGTTCTGGTTTATGAATATTAATTAAAATTTGAAGGAAGTTAGCGAATGGAGGACATTCGATCTACTTCCATATGCTGGGATAGAATTTAAAACATTTTTTTTAGAAGGACGTCTTCAATATCTTAAAATTTATTGTTTCAGGAGTATTTTGACAAATGTAGTAACTTTAATAAAAATAAATCCTGTTTCTGCATGTATGTTTTTTTGCGTAAAGATGAAATCACATCTTTGCAATTTTAGATATGATGGCTCAAAAATTCCGAAATATGTACAAGAACTGAGAGGCATAACACAAACGTAGCTGTCGATAGTTCAGAAATAAAGCTGAGTAGATGACGCATGTTAGAATATTTTGGAAAATTCCAAAATGAAGATGTTTTACAAATCGGCTAACGTCTGTCGATAATCAGCGAAGGACACACATTGGACAGAATGTAACAAATCAGACCGGCCTGTGGATGTACTGCCCCAGTCGCTTAATTTTGTTGTGGTAAGAAGACAGACAAAGTGACTGTAAAACCATTATTGTCCATCACACTACAAAGATACGTTTTTATGAGATGTGGGAGTCGTGCAGTTCGGTAGAGAAATGACGATAATTGTTAGGAGGTTTCAGGCAGCAGTTCTATCTGAACCGTCTGCACCACAAACATTCACACCCTGCAGAACACAACGTCCTATTGATAGCAGTCAGCACATCAAGTGTAAAGTGACAGCTGTGACAGATAACAGAAAACGGCAGGGACTGCTGCTGGCTGGTTGAAGTGCAACACAAAATGGCGGAGATATTTTGTGTAACATTGCGAACAGATTGTGTTTACTGGGCGCAGCTGCTATTGCAAGTACAGTTGGGTTATGCTACAACGAGCGATGCTACAACAACGGTTTTTTTATCAATAAAATCACGGTTTTACAACGAACGAACGCTATAACGAATTTTTATCAATAAAATCAGGACGCTACAACTGACAGAGTTGCTACAACGAACGGTGTTTATCAATAATATCAGAATGCTACAACGAACGAATGCTACAACGAACAGTTTCGTCAATAAAATTAGGATGCTATAACGAACGCGGAGGAATACTATCGGCCGACGTAGCACGCGCGTGCGCATGACGTGTCGCGTTTATCTGCTTTGATTAGAGCGTCAATTATCATCTTTATTATCGTTTGTAAGGTACAGTTAGCGGTTTAGTTCAGTTATCTGCTTATTTGTACGGTGTATAAGAGTTAGATAAATTAAATTTATATTATTTTTCCACTTATATTCTTGAGTGTGTGTTGTATTTTTCCTGTTTAAATGTTTGTGTTGGATGGTAACTTTGCTGTATGCTGTGGGCCTGGGACGGACTACCCCTATATACATATATTTCAATGTATGCTAGATCGAACAGATTCTATAACGAAAGACATTCTAGAACCAATTATGTTCGATCTAGTATACCCCACTGTATTAATGTTCCTTTTAACGAGCAATGAGTGACAAATCTTTACAGTCTGTCCACTGCCTGTCAGTACCCCAAACTGTACAGTCTGTCCACTGCCTGTCAGTACCCCAAACTGTACAGTCTGTCCACTGCCTGTCAGTACCTCAAACTGTACAGTCCGTCCACTGCCTGTCAGTACCTCAAACTGTACAGTCTGTCCACTGCCTGTCAGTACCTCAAACTGTACAGTCCTTCCACTGCCTGTCAGTACCCCAAACTGTACGGTCTGTCCACTGCCTGTCAGTACCTCACACTGTACAGTCTGTCCACTGTCTGTCAGTACCCCAAACTGTACAGTCTGTACACTGCCTGTCAGTACGTCACACTGTACAGTCTGTACACTGCCTGTCAGTGCCTCACATTTTACAGTCTGTCCACTGCCTGTCAGTACCTCACACTGTACACTCTGTCCACTGCCTGTCAGTACCTCAAACTTTACAGTCCTTCCACTGCCTGTCAGTACCCCAAACTCTACGGTCTGTTCACTGCCTGTCAGTACCTCACACTGTACAGTCTATCCCCTGCCTGTCGGTACCCCAGACTTTACAATCTATCCACTGCCTGTCAGTACCTCACACTTTACAGTCTGTCCACTGCCTGTCAGTACCCCAAACTGTACAGTCTGTACACTGCCTGTCAGTGCCTCACATTTTACAGTCTGTCCACTGCCTGTCAGTACCTCACACTGTACAGTCTGTCCACTGTCTGTCAGTACCGCACACTGTACAGTCTGTCCACTGCCTGTCAGTACCTCACACTGTACAGTCTGTCCACTGTCTGTCAGTACCGCACACTGCACAGTCTGTCCACTGTCTGTCAACACCTCACACTGTACAGTCTGTCCACTGCCTGTCAGTACCCCAAACTGTACAGTCTGTACACTGCCTGTCAGTACGTCACACTGTACAGTCTGTCCACTGTCTGTCAGTACCTCACACTGTACAGTCTGTCCACTGTCTGTCAACACCTCACACTGTACATTCTGTCCGCTGTGCGTCAGTACCTTACACTCTACACTCTGTCCACTGCTTGTCAATACCCCAAACTCTACAGTATGTACACTGCCTGTCAGTACCTCACACTGTACACTCTGTCCACTGCCTGTCAGTACCCCAAACTGTACAGTCTGTACACTGCCTGTCAGTACGTCACACTGTACACTGTGTCCACTGCCTGTCAGTACCCCCAAACTGTACAGTCTGTACACTGCCTGTCAGTACGTCACACTGTACAGTCTGTACACTGCCTGGCAGTACCTCACACTCCACATCCCCACCATCACCATAATGCCAGTTACCCTGCTTCATTAACACCCTCTGCTGCTTCACAGTGACAGCTGTGACTAACGTGACCTTAAGTTCTGTGATCCTTCGGGCAACGAAAGGGGGCTATCTTATTGGCTGACCGTCCTTAGTGGACATTGTATGAATTGTATTGTTTAAAGCTTAATTAATTTTTCTGGGGGAAAAAACGCAAATAGAATGAACCTTAAGAGTCACACGTGGCTTTGGTGCAGGAGTTAAACCAAATATTTTTGAACCAAATTTTGTACTGAAAGTAAATTAAAAAAAAAACGGATTTTCAATGGAATGTCATGAATTTCACAACTGGACAGAAAATAAGTGAAATCTGATAGTATTGGACGGTCCTTCCTAAGTAGCCTACTGACACTACTGCAGAGATTTATATGTCAGCTGTCAGGAGTTCAAACAAGTGTCAAAATATTTCCTTTTTTTTCATGCTGAGGGGCACTCTGAGTGGAATTCGAACCCATGAGGTTTTAACCTACATGTCATGGCCCATTTTGGTAGGATGACGTATTTGGCGCCCAAATAAAGCCACTGTAACTCACAATTTTACTTTTTCCTTAGCAATTTGAATAATTTTATTGTTTTAATTCATATATTAGCCATGTACCTGCAGAACAGGCCGCATATCGGAATGTCTGTCACTGGTTTGTGAGTTAAGTCACAGAAGACTTCAAGAAATGCACCCATTAGGGCAATAATGGAAATGCGTGTGAAAGGATAGGAAAGTAAGGGGCACTGTAGTCGCAAGAAGTTTGGCAACACACTGTGTAATTATATCACTCAGTGAATGCAACAGTGGCACAACTAAAAAATTGCCATTTGCAGTTAATACTGCAGTTGAGCTGAAAAATATGAAAACTACATCCGACATTACCGGCACACCTGATAGATGAAACATAACCGCTAAATGACGATAGTGCAGTTATCGTACTTTGAGATTTTCTGTTCGTTTGTTCGTCAACAGTGGCATTTTTGGAGTGTTCCTCCAACTGTGACAGAGAAGAGGTGTGCTGTGCGCAGTAATACTGGCACTGTTTGGTTTGATATCACTGTTGAATTGTTACTTCTATAAAATTAAGAGAGAAATGAGATGGGAGGGACATGTAGGGCTAAGGGAGGAAGAGGTGCGTATACAGGGTTTTGGTGGGGGAACCTGATGGAAGGAGACTACTGGGGAGATCCAGACATAGACGAGAGGATGATATTAAGATAGATCATCAGGAAGTGTGTTGTGGGGATATGGACTTAATCGAGCTGGCTCAGGATAGGGATAGGTGGTGGACACTTGTGAATGCGGTAATGAACCTTCGGGTTCCATAAAATTCGGGGAACTTCTTGACTAGCAGAGAACCGGGTAGCTTCTCAAGAAGGATTCTCCTGTATGCAGTGAGTAAGTATAAACTTTCGCGATATGACATTAGTATTGGTTGACTACACAATTTAAGCCGTGTGGTCTTTCTGTAACAGTCAGTTGGCTTTCATTATGGACAGGACAATGAGGACAGCCAGTGGAGCAGAAGGAATGCTGCTGCACGTTGCAATGCGGTCAGCTGATGAGATAATTCGTCTTCGTTTGTCTAAAAGTACTTACAACACGTGCACTGCACTGACTGTAATGCTGGAAATGACTGCCGGGTGTTTTAAAATTGTTGCCTTCATATTACTGTTTACATATTGCGATTAAATTATGCGAATACTGACTGCTTGATTTTATGTTGTGTACAAATTTCTCCCTCACAAACGTGAAGTTTATTACCATTTTTAGGCAATATATTTATCTGCAGTATCTCATAAAACAACAGAAATTTCGACACACTCACCTTCAGTTATTAAATTTAGGTGGAGTGTAAGAAGCTTAGCTGGCGCAATTTAAAACGTCACAGACACATTCCGCTACGTGTGGATATTTTTTGGTAATTCCTATACTTAGGGACCTACAGTTAGTAGAAACAGTGTTACAAAAGCAATTATAAACGGGATACAGTGAAAGGAATTGAATTGTGACGAAATTCGTCTAAAAGTTCGGTGAAGTGAAGTGGGGTGAAGTGTAGTGAAGTGAAGTGAAGTGAAGTGAAGTGGAGTGAAGTGAGGTGAAATGGAAGAAAAGGATCCCTTTGGAAAAAACAGTGAATGTACCTTAATAACATTATTCATTTTTGACCTGATGATGGCCGGGTAACGACCGAAACAAGTAGCCAAGTGTAGCCAGTTGTGACATGCAACTGATTTGATAAGTTGTGTAACGACGCTACTGATACAATAACAATTGGAAGAGTAGGAAATTTTTAATTTGTTTAAGTCAAGTGAGAGAGTAGTAAAGTGTAGTTTGGTGAAGTTAAATGAGAGGAATTGAAGTGTCGACAAGTGTAGTAAAGTGGAGTGAAGTTCTTAGTAACATGGTACCTAACATTATTAGAAGATATACAGATCATATGAAGTTTGCTACTTGTGTGGATTTTTCGTTTATCACATTCTTTCCTGTTCTTTTGGTTCCATTTGTAATGATTTTGTGTGTGGTTATGTGTTTTGTATGCTTTTGCTTAATTTTGTAAATTATGTGTTCTTATTTTTATGTTTATATATTCTTATTGTTCTATTATATATCCTTATCGTTATGTTTATGTATTCTTATTGTTATATTACATATCCTTATTGTTATATTTATGTATTTTATTGTTACGTATTCTTATTATATTATGTATTCTTATTGTTATGTATGTTCCGTTCTGTGTATTCTGCTCCATTGTGTTGTTCTGTGTACTGTTTGTGTTTAAATGTGTACTGTACTGCTGCCGCCGGAAGCCAACCACATTGCAGTTAACAAAATATATCAATAACATTGGAAACTAATGTTTCTCTTTTCGCAGTTACGTTTCATGGAACTAATCGTCGAAATTTCGGTAATTTTTGGGCTATAAAAATCGGTACGGAATATTGGGCAGTTCGTGACGGTTCATATCCCAATACGAGCTTCAACAAATATGTTATTAACGAAAATCTCATGCTGAACTGCTATCCACGAGAAGAATTCTGGTTCGAGGTAGGGAATACTGTTTTTGCCATCATCTATTTCTTTCTACACGATATTTTGTTTGTGCTCTGTTTATTAATCCCACTTCAATTTGAAGTACTTCCAACCACAGAAATTTCTGCTATCTTCCTTCATATTTCTGTGCGAATTGAGACACCAACTGAAACCCTTCTTAAGCTGATTATGAAAATGGACCTTATAGCAACCTGATAGCACTATGTAAGTAATTTAATGTATTGTTTCAGTAGCTTCATCGTCTGTACTTGCTTCTGCTGAGGACGAACAGACGTAGCAATGTGATGATACTGCTTAACCAAAGAACTGTAATGCATTGAAAGAGAGAAAGCAGTTGACATTTGGTTTGTGTTTAGAATTTTGGAATTTGTAGTGAATTATGGTGACTTATAGGTGCAACTTGTATTTTGTGTGTTGGAATGGTGGGAATTTTAAATGTGCTATTAAGATATAAGTTTCGCTGAGCAATTTGCACGCGCTAGCAACAGGAAGACTGTAGAGTGCAACATTCCTTAGTAACAGAACATTCCCTTTGTGTCTACATACGCTGTTGCTAAGTGAACATAAAAACGCATAGTTATGGTTTCGTGAACGCGTGTAGCAGTCTGTAGGACTGACGGGCAGTGTCTTTGTGATCCAACTTACAACGTGAAGAGAAGCAAAAACCACAGTGGTATGGGAAAGGCCTCAAAATGAACCTTGTACTCCATATTTTCCTGTTCACACCAGGTGAGTGGTGTGTGGTACATCCATAACTACAAAGGAAAATGATTTGGAAGAATTTTTTTAGTTTATTTTGTATTTTCCAAATTTATGTTAGGCGAAGCAATTGAATTTGCGTAGATGATCAACCATCATTTTCTAGGCCAAAATGTGATAGAGAAGATTTAAGTTTTGTAGATTCAAGTTTATTTGTGTGTGTGGCGGTGTAGATTTGTTGAGAATAAACATTTATATACTTTACTAAGAACGATGTAACCCGCATCTGTTTGTGTTTCGCTCGTACGTAAGCTGTGGTGAAGTGTTAGGTATAATCCAATCCCAAGTAGTTCCTTGAATGGGATTTTTTATTGTAGAAGTATTGGTAAACTTTGATGAGAATTTGACGCACTGAATGTGTAGGAGGTTTAATGCGTCCGAATTGGTGATAATAACCTGAGTAGTTATTTGAGGGAATATTTTAGTATAATACTTAGACAGCTAAATTGTGTACTGAAACGATTAATACGTGAAAATGAGAAAGTTACATTAGATTTAACACTTCTAGAGAAGTTGATAGCACCCCCAGCAGATCGGTCCGATAGAAGATAATTCCACACGTGCCTAAACGCAGTGCTCACGTTAGATACCAGGAGAGTATGGGCATTGTGTTTGTTTGCATAATTTCTTTAAGTTCAATTTGAACTTTTAGTTACGTTTGATCAGCGTGTCTGGGCAAATATTCAGTTAGTATAGCGGTCCGATTCCGCTGAACTAAAGCGTTACGTGGCCACGGCGGAGGGGTTACTACTCCCGTAGCCACTACGAATTACGATAATTCTGAACGAAGCAGCTGTCAGTGATATGCTTAGGAAATCCAAAACTGAATGGTGGCAGCATTACCGAAATTGAGAAGGAAAAGACGGCTCTAGCGCCAGTGTGCGAAGTTACTTTCACAGGCAGTGCCACTTTGGGGTAAAGACCAAGTAGTAATCAGAACCTTCTCCCCACCAGGCACTACAAAGTAGTGATATCGATGTGGACACAATCCCCCCCCAGTCGCTACAGAACGAATCACAGTCTGAAACTGGTGACTTCTACGCCAACCCGAATTATTCATTAAGTGAAAATACTTATTCAGACACTTCTGATAACAACAGTTCTTCTCTTGATGGTGTCAACGTGTCTGCACTGGATGAACCACGTAATATAGATTTTACCCCAGAGAAACACAACAGGAAGGCGAACAGCAGAAAAACAACTGTGCCATCTGAATGGAAAAGAAATGAAACCAATTTTAATAAAAACCCAACCAGATGCAACAGTATACAGATATTTATTTACTGCGAAGTCACTCTACATGTTTCGGGTGTCACAGCACCCATCATCAGGAGTACTAAAAACTGTAATCGCAGTCTCCGGTACAGGTCATAATACTGGTACAGCTACTTCCCTCCAACGTGGCCTGATCGGGACTGGATTTTGCGAGTCGCACAACCAGTCCCGATTAGGCCACGTTGGAGGGAAGTAGCTGTACCAGTATTATGACCTGTACAGGAGGCTGCGGTTACAGTTTTTAGTAATCCTGATGATGGGTGCTGTGACACCCGAAACATGTAGAGTGACTTTGTAGTAAATAAATATCTGCATACTGTTACATCTGGTTGGTTTTCTTATTGACATTGAATTACGATGCAAGGAACAATGAGCTTAAAATGAAACTAAATTGCTACGAAATACAGGACACACATACAGAATATTTTAAAGAGGTACTGGTATACCTGAATAGAAGATAGCCCCCCTTGTGGGGCGACTGGTAGAGTGAAATGTTTTTGCCGAGTTATCCGAGCGGGAAAGACGTGATATTTTCAAAACACGTTGGTTTCTGGGAGATATCAGAGCACAAAGAATTCTGAGTTTAAATGTGTTAATGTCACATCAAGCAAGACCAGAAAGTGTTTGAAGTTGTTTCAGTATGTGCTTCTGAAAAAAGGCTTGTTTTGATTCTCTTCCCATTTCCAAAACAAAGTATGACGATCTGCAGCCATTACTAAATAATAACATTCTGCCACACCGCCATTCAGGTTTTTACAGCGAACTGAAATTGGTTTAGTTACATTATTAAAAAACCGCCTCTGTGGTCTAGTGGTCAGAGTTTCTGGCTACAGATACAGAGGTCCCGGGTTCGATCTCCAGCGCTACCAGATTTTCTGAGTAGTAGTGGGTCTGGAACGGGGTCCACTCAGCCTCGTGAGCCTTGTGAGGTCACTTGAGGATCTACTTGAAT
>Ga0123352_10008751_pt1 | contig 15764 bp, 12 predicted proteins | sample TergutLab28metaG_FD_89700 | JGI IMG/M metagenome (GOLD analysis project Ga0123352, IMG submission 89700) | Labiotermes labralis P1 segment gut microbial communities from Petit-Saut dam, French Guiana - Lab288 P1 | ecosystem: Host-associated > Arthropoda: Insects > Digestive system > Gut ... | reverse complement strand
TTATTCGGGAGTTAAGATTTTTAATCACTTACCACCCAGTATTAAAGATTATTTTAGGGAGCCTAAATGTTTTAAGATTAAATTAAGAAAATTCCTTTTAGAACATTCATTGTATAGTTTAGATGAATATTTTAAAATTAACCCAAATGAAACTTATTCTACAAATACTATACAGTTCTAATTTAATGTATTAAAGAACTACTACTTTCTGTTAAGAATATTCTGAATTAAACAAAAATGGTGAACAATAGTGTATACCTAGATATATATATATTTATTTATGTGCATGTATATACATAGCTATGTGTGTGCAATGAAATTAATTTATTATAGAATGAAAACTTTATGTAATAAGATTTTGAGTAAAACAGGAAATATGAAAAATAGGTTAAGTTCAGTGACAATTGCTATGCAAGCTATGTTTGCAATGACTTACTCTGTATCTACCAAAGATTTATTGGAGAAATAAATGAAATTACAAATTACGTACATACGTACGTACATACATACATACATACATATGTACATACATGCATGTATGTATTTATTATATCTGTCCACATAAAACTGTCCATCAGTTATGAAAAACTACAGAGCAGCTTTGCATGAGTGCCAGCTTCTTATTTCACATTCTAAAAATACAACCTCAACAAACATGCATATCTTTTCACAAAATATTATCATGCATCATTTCAAGGCCTGAAAGTAAGTGACAGTAGTGGTGCACCCACCACGAGTTCATTCATCCACTATGTTATTATTATTGGTAATAAAATTGGAAATAAAAAACTATGTTGACGTAAATTTTCATGGAAATAGGGCCACTGGATCAAACAGTTTAAATGGACATACACTAACAGCACAGCAGTCAAAGTAGTCTGTTTTTTTTTCTTTTTAGTGAGGAACGTGGGTTAACAGAGTTAAAAGAAGTAAAGCACCAGGATAGAAACAGAGGTGGTAGCAGGCAGATGCCATCTACCTACCTCCAGAACTCCTTTTAAAAAATTACTTCCAATGCCTCGAGCAGTGTCCAACAAGATATACAGCAAACAATCCCCTATCACTAAGAGCAAACAGACACACTCTTTGATAATCAGCACCTCAAGCAAGGGTAGACTGGGCCCGCAGGGTTTGCCTCTATTATGTGTATATACCTGCATGAACAGTGCCACATAACTTGCCACCAATAATACTACAGTGAAAATTACTGGATATTAGGGTTATCCGTTTTTAAATATAGGGTGCTTTTTTCGTGTTACTTCACGGGTGATAGGAAAATTGTTATAAGAAAACAGCAAACATTTCAGCTCCTTTACACAAACAAGAGAAGATTACCTTATGTGGAGGTCACATCTGTCCTCCTGTGACCTTGTATCAGAGCCTAAACTAATCAACAGAAATTTTTAAAATTTAACATTGAAGACTTTCACTAACATTGCCCAGCAACTCCAATTTTCAGCTATATTGATGAAGCCTATTTTACACAGGGCCATTCATGGGCTTTTGAATGCATCCTACAAACCATTTCACAAATTCTGCTGAAAAACAAAACGGGATACTTCACCACAGGCAGCTGAGTAATTCTTTCAGCTATATGAATCCACACCAAAACCTATTCTACACAGGGCCATAAATATAATTTTCCAAGCATACTCCATACCTTTCTCTAGATTTCTCTTTATGGTAAATGTCCACTAAATCTTGTTGGCTGATTTCCATTTCCATCCATATTGGTTTATAATAAAGCAATAAACAGACTTGTGACCTATACACCTTCCACAGCTTTTGCAGAACTTAGGTAAGGTAGACCATCACTAATTCACATTTCACTCTTCTTAATTTTACACATTACATTATAGTACACCCCTTAAGATCTTGTTTATTGTGAATAACACCTTCATTTTCTACAGCTTAGATCACTACAGGAACACTCACCGTGGCATACAGATTGATACGAATAGACTTGTCAGCAAGACCACTTTTGAGTTCTTTATCATTTGATAAGTCGCAAGACTGTACTTCAGGCCCTGTTGTGTGGTACAGCAGCAGGTCACGGAGTCTATCTGTGTCTGCTCTGATCTTCCCCAGCTCAGCAACTGCTTCAGGTTTTGCAAGGGCTTCATCAGTTGGCACAAATAATGTAACATTTTTCATAGAATCAAGTGATTCAGTCAATCCTGCCTCATGCAGAAGTGACAAGAATGTAGTCAGGTTGTGCCTGGCCAACACTCCAGTGACTGGGCGAGCTGAAAATTAATCATTTTAATCAAATAACACTAATTAGATTCACATTATAACAATTTTATCAATTTGTTCTCCTATAGAAGAAAGGTACCAAACAATACATAAAACTGTCACATGTTACTGTACTAGTACACTTAGTTGATGGATCACATAATACCGTAACTGCAATAATAAGTTACAGCTTAAACTGAGAAGTATGCTTAAGGCAGAGTGCTCTCATACTGTCAGCTGCTTCAAGGAACTAATGATGTATTTGGTAAATATCTGCATTCAAGAAACAATGAGTATGTCATCACCTATTCTTCTTTCAAGATTCAACATGCCATTTGCCTGTCCAAGGTATGTTCTGTAACAAGGGAATCTCAACCCTGCCCATTAATGCACATGTAAGAGAACAAGGATAAGTATACATCTAGTATATAATTCTGTTCAAAATTACTTAGGCAAGACATAACACTTCCCCTGCTATGGAAAGATGTCTTAAACCCTACTCTGACAAAATGGTGCATCATCAACATGGTCCCATGAAAATGCACTTACTAGTGTATCTACTCATATTTACGCATTACTTATTTACAAATTAGTTGACAGTTGGCCATAGTACATGTAACTGTGTAACTGTATTGCAATTGTAATGAAGTATACACTCAGATATGTTTCAAGTCCCATATACTGACAGTCCTGCTCCTCCTCCTCCTCCTCCTACTACTACTACTACTACTACTACTACTACTAGTAGTAGTAGTATTAGTAGTATTAGCATCAGAACATTAGTATAGTGTTAAATGCAGTCAGAGTAAGTGCTGCTGCTGTACTACTACTACTAGTAGTAGTAGTAGTAGTAGTATAGCAGCAGCACTTATTGTGACTGCATTTAACACTGTACTAATGTTCTGCTGCTGATAATGATGATGGCAAAAATGACAACCATTATGATAACATCAGTATATTAAATCTTGATATATTAAGATATCCCAGTAAGAATACTGATGAAATATTCAGAGTGAGCAAGTTATTCAAGACAGTTCAGAAAAAAAATTTACTTGAAGTTTTCAAGAATTATTAAATACAGGCCAAATCACACATTTCAAGAGCTGTGTATTTTCTTTTTGGTTATGTTTCCAGAAATGGCGTAACCATAAAACCTCTCACTAACTCTACCATTTCCTTGATAGTGGAAAAACAATGCATATTATAACATTCCTTTACTCACCAGAGTCTGGCATGATGATATCATCAATGACATGGATGATCCCATTAGTACCAACTACATCTTTGGCAACAATCTGCATTCCCGAGACAAAGATTTTGCCATCATCTGGTCTTCTTTCAAGGTCCAGAGTGTCACCATCCATACTGAATGTCATCAAGTGAGTTTGAATGGCAGCAGAGCACACAGAATGTTTCACCAGGTGATGTCTAAGAACATCTATAAAATCAGGAACAGTGAGACCCAACAAACCCTTGCAAAAAGAAATGTCTCTGACATGTCGGTGGGCAAGAGTTATGATTCCCTACAGTACAACTTGCAAGTGAAGTCATGCCACACTTAGTCACCAACCTTCAGACTCAAAAGTAATCTGCATCAACAACCTAAAAATAACATGATGCCAGTTTTACAAATTCTACTGATAAACTTCAACCTCCTGCAGCCCATTTATTATGACATGTCAGAGCACTAGACTAGTACTCACTTCCTAACAAAGGACCTGAGAGTGTAAAAAGTCTGAAATAACAGACTCAGAGGAAGCAAGATTAACTTTTTGTGTTGTAAACTGACACAGATCCACAAGTTCCAAAACTGATTACACCTATAATATATAAAAAAAGGACTGCCATCAAAATAATGGAAAATGTGTCATCCCCTGAATCTGCCTGGGATGGTACAGTTTGTATGGCAACTATGCTGGACAACGCAGTAATGGTTTTTCAATTCTCAGCAAGAACACAGATTCCTTTCTTCTATAAAATGTTGAAACTGGCTCTGGGGCCCACCCAGAATCTTATTCACTGGGCCCCAGAAGCCACTTCCAGGAGGAATAAACCACTTGGGGCATGAAGCTGACCACTTGCCTCCAACTAGTGCGAAGGTTAGGACTGTATGGAGTTGTACCTCCACTCCCACCTATGTAAAGGACCCATTCATTCCAGTTTTCCCAGGACAGTCCCAGTTTTATGGGTAGTAAAAGCTCTGTCCAGAGTGTTCCAAAAAATCTGATTCGGGACACCAAATGTCCCATGGATTTGCAAGCCATGAAAACATATTTCTGACAAAGCACTGAATATGAAGGTATAAGACAGAGAGGAAGGTGTGTAGCTGAGTGATTATAGAGCCTGAGCACAGACTGTGAAGGAAAAAGAATGGATATGTACAGACAGATCATTAAGTGAACTGAGTATCTGGATTTGAGTAGTATTCTTCTTATGAAAATTTTATTTTTTGCATTCACGCATTGTAATTTTTTGTCTGCATTATATCTTTGTGGTAATATTGATAAATTACTGTGTTTTCTCATTTCATGACAGGTTAAAAAATGTCTGTCTTCTAAGCCCTTGGTCCTCTAAATGTTATTAAGTAACCCATTTTTTTGTTTAAAAAAAAAAGGATCCCTACCCATGTGTCATAATGGCACACTTTATTCTGCATTCCTTAATATTTCTGTAAGGTCATTTTATTCCATAAAGAAATTTGTAATGCAAATTAAATATCTCCTAATGAGTAGTAATAAGTCTGAGGTGGTCTGTACAATTGTGGCCAGATATACAGTAGTGATGTGGGTATGTTTTCAACCTGAACTTCAACACCGCAGTTATTAATAAGAAAATAGTGTAACGCTTATATTGTAACAGGTTTTTATCAACACTTCATGACATGTGTCTTGCTTTAGTAATCCTGGTCTTTGTCTTTAACAGTCACTTCAACGTGGAAGAATCCAGACAACTGAATTATGTAGGTTGGTTAAAGGGGAATAATATTCCAGTTCAACACACAACAATTTCAACAGTGCACTTTACCGAACAACAGGGATGTGTACAGTTAAAAAACTGCAGAACCATATGAAAAGGTCAAGGCCATAGTACAGCAGATTAGTTTAACAATGATAAAGCGAGGAAGGGGGAAAAAACGGCTTGTTGACTGATATTGACTCTGTCATGGAAAACTGATAATCAAAGGAATTAAATGAATACAAATTTAATCCACAATTTAAGAATATCACACATACCTTAAAATCACATGCATAGGCTATCCTCTAAGTTACCAAGAAGCATGTCAAAGCAAATGACTTACTTCCAGCACATGCCTCTCCTCGCAACAGTCGAGAGCGCACAGATGGATCCAACTTCTCAAAAGCAGAATCAGTTGGAGCAAAAATGGTAATGTGACCAGGTTCTTTCAGTTTCTGAATCAGGTCAGTCTTTGACAGCACTGTAAAAGGACATAAAACATCGATGTCAGTGCATACTGCTGAGAAGGCAACCTAAAAAAGGAATTTGTGAGACTTGAGATTCTCCAAAAAGAATTTAACATCACAATATATTTTGTGACAGGGTAGTGTTGGCTGTATCTACTGCTGTAGATAGCAGAGGTTAAGTAACTTACAGGATATGAGTACAGAGAACTGGTTATCCTGTGCAAGAAGCTCGGCAAGAGATTTAGTGACAGGACGGATCACTCGGTCCACAACATGCACAACGCCATTTGTTGCATAGTTATTGATAGATGTAATTCTTGCACAGTTTGCTGTCATCAGCCTTTCACCAGGAGCAGGGTACACATTCACTCTTACAGAGCTGTTTGCATTATCACTGTACAGAACCTGAAATGTACAATGTCCATCAAAATACTGATCCAATAGAATGTAATATCTTTTACTACAGAACTATACAGGGTACAACATAAAACACCTAGATAGTAAAAATGGGAAATTACAATTACAACAAGAGATATAATAATATTCTAGGAGTGCAGATAGTACAATATTTATAAAGCATCTGAAATCTTTTTGTGTATCCCTGTTCTACCTCTTTAATTTCTTCAACTGAGTCAAAAAAGCATCACTTTAAAAGTGATCTTAAATTTTGTAAGTAACCGGTGTTAGAAGAGTATCTTGTGTTGAACTCCCTTACCAATGACCACACCAGACAAAAATTCGTTGTAGTCTTAGAGGGCTGTGTGCTGTATGCTTCTGCACATTGAGGATTCATGTCTGGTCAAGGGTTTGGTCTCTTCCAAAGTTTAGGCAACCAGAAGATTACACATAGAATATCTTAGTAACTGACCAATTTAATGCACAAATTCTTGTTTTATAATAAGTTTATTATATTCCTCTACATGTTTCGAGCACTATTGTGCTCATAATCAGGATGTCAAAATTGTATTATTCAGCATCTGGTATCATCACACTGTAGGTGGCCGTCTGGTGCACAGGTTGAGAGAGGACTATAATATAATAAACTTATTATAAAACAAGACTGTGTGCATTAAGTCGGTCAGTTACTAAGATTATACTGAGATGCACGGTCAGCAAAACATCAAATAATAGAATATCTTGTTTCAAGTATTACCCTTAAAAATAAATTAAGTTTGAACAATATCTTGGATGTCAAGAAATAAATCAAAACTTCCTTCACTAATCAATATATGTGTATGCACCTCTTTCAATTTCTGAATAGTGGAAGACTTCCACTGATTGTTCTGATCCCATCTATGAATCATACTAAACAAATATCAATATTTATCACCAGTATAATATACTATATAAGAGTACCATTTTATTTTGCAACAACTTTCTGTTGCACTATTAATATTACACACACCCCTTATATCCCATGGGGGACCATGGTAGCACAGAGGTTAAGGTGCTGCGCTACAAATCAGAAGGTCGCTGGTTCGATCCCAGCTGGTGTCAGTGGATTTTTCATTGATATAAAATCCTTCCAATTGCACTATGGCCCTGGGGTCAACTCAGCCTCTAATGGAAATGAGTTCCAGGAGTATTTCCTGTGGGTAAACGCGGCCGGTGTGTAAGGCTGACAACCTTACCACCATCCTGTGCCGCTGTCACGAAATCTGGGAGCCTTAACTTCCTGGAACCCTCTGGGCCTGTTCAGGCCTGTAATGGGACTGCTTTACCTTTACCTTATATCCCATAAAAGAATATCATTTACATGCTCAGCACCTGCATGCATACCAAACGTGTTTATTGTCCACTTCATTCATCAACATTCACAATTCTTTGTTATATTTGAACCTCTTCAAAAAGCTTCAATAGATGGTTATGACCTCAAAACACATATCTTGAGAAGAAGTACATAACTCATCCCACAAACATAGTACTTGCAACTACAAAAATTCCCTGTTACCAGATAGCATGAATAAAATAAATCAGTCTATGAATTTTTTATTTATGTCCTACATGCATATGTTTGAATATGCCCAAACATTATAAAGATAGAAATTCCCTAAAAAGAATGTGGCGCTATCCCCATTCAATTAATTTCACTATGCATTCCATCTTGCATATGAGAGGAATGTGCTAGTAATCTAAGTGTGACCAGCTCAGTGCCAAAAGTTGTGTTGTCTGCTGTCATCCAAATAATTGTCACAGATGCTATAAAGATGATGAAGTAACAAAACAATGAAGTTGATCTGTCTGCACATATAAATATTAATTAATAAATAAATATATATATATATATATTCTTGAAAAATGAACTCTTTCTAATATACTTCACAACCTCATATCTGTACCTGTTCATTCACAAGTTCACTCATGTCATAAATACCAGGAGCCATGTGGCCTTGAACAATGTCTCTCATTGTGGTGCCCTCTGCGCCAGTTGCACGTCGCCTGCGTGCAGAAGCATTTGGAACATAAAACTCCACCTGATTCTGAAACAAGGCTTAAATGTGATACTCTTGCAGAACTTCAAAACCAGGTACATAAAAGATAAATCTTCATGTGAAGTAGAATAACCATCTTCACTGTAATGCCAAATGAATGGCTACAGATGTGTGTTCCTACCTGCAAAAGGAATAATCCACAACCTGTGTCACATGTCTGTCCTTAACTATCTACATAAAATTTGCATCAATGTAAGGCCCTAGTAGCACTCATCTTTTTTCTGTGTAGTAGATCCTCAAGAATTTTTCAAAATGTATATATTTTCCAAGACTTTTCAGGTGGGATTACAGCATGCACAGTGTGCAAATACTCACACATAACAAGCACCTCTCTCAAACAGGTGTTTAAAGCTTTGCTACTTATATAAATATTTCTTTCTTAAGTTACATAGTACTGTCACTGTTGTCAGTTTCTAACAGAGTTCATATCTGTGAGGTTAAAAAATTTTCAAAAATATGGCAGTAATGAACTCTTTCTTTTTTGTTCTTTTCTTTACCATCTTAAGTGAACTTATGCTGGTTTCTAAAATGTGCTGGTGAATGGCCTAGCATGCCATATGCTGGTCTCCATGTGTATGCTTGGTAGCAATTTAAATGTCCACAATAAGCCAGAAAAACCTGTGCCATCACCAGATACCACTGACATTTAAATCCTTCTGCTAAAGGTTAATACTGCCAAGGAAAGTGATGATGAAACAACATCATCAGTCTCCCTTTCCCTTGTCAGCCCTCAGCTGTGTGGGTGAAAAATATACCAGCAGTTCACATAAGAGCTTTTTCCCAGAAATACATATTTTTAATCCACCTGATGAACAAATTCAGACCAATAGTTTTTAATTATCACACACTGTGTCATAGGTGGAACTTGGCTAGTAATATTTAGGGGGTGGGGGGGGAGGAGCAAATTTAGCCACGGTTATTAGGAACATCGATTAATGAAACAGAAGTCTGTAGTACGCAATGACCTTAGGCAAAGAGAACAAAAAATTGACAGTGCCTGTCTGCCTTTGTAAATGCGTGACTAAGATACCTCTGTTCTGCGACTCATAAAATGCAATTTTTTTTCATCTTTACACAGCCCAAATAATCAATGAGAAAATATTCTTATTTTTTTATTTGTCTGTCCTCCACTCAGTAGCCAGAAAAGTATTCTTAGGTAGAAAGAATATTAGAGGGGCATTTGCCTCCCCTAGCACCCCCCAAGTTATACCGATGCACTGTGTGAACATATATACTACACATGTGTTTGGTTTACAATTATTGAGACTGAAAAGATTCACAGGAATAAAGAAAGAGATTGACATTAATACAGACTACTTTCATATTTAATCACAGTCAGTGTGCAAAATAAAAGTAATTTAGTCAGTGGTAAGGAAAAATTAAATAAAAAATCCTGCCCTGATTTGAAGAGAATTCAGATTGTAATTCATTTACTTAAACTGGTAACTCTTCAGGCTTGCTATTTGTTTCCACATTTTAATAGCTAACAATTCCTTAATGAGGCTTGTAAACTATAGTTATAATGCTACAGTTATGTATACATGTTGCATGGTTATGGATCAGAAGATAGAAGTAACAACATGTTTCGTTTGTAAATCCATTACAAATTTTTCCCCAAAAGAACGCCAAGTCACACTGTATGTAATTTACATAAAATGTGATGAGTACAAAAAAAGGGGAAAATATCATGGCCCAACACCTACTGGCATGAAGCAATTCTGAATAAATAACAATATATTTCAAATTATAATCCTTTCAACTCTTACATCCAGAAGACCATCATCTGAGAAACATTCAAAGTGCAAGCTTAAAAATTTTTATCCACAATATACTTACCGCTTCCTGCAAATTATCAGTAAAGTCACGAACAGCATCATCTGATGGAACAAAGAGGGTCATATTGCTGGCAAGTGTCCTTTCTTCCAGACCAGTAGTACGCACAAGCTCAACAAAATCCTTTGCTCCTACATCGGCCGCAGTTTCCAGTAAGCTCTTCAGGTGGACTGCACAACAATCAGTGTAAAATGTCCTGTTACTACTAATACCTACATGCACCTCACATCTCAATGGTCTCATTCAATGTACATTTAATCCATAATATTTATAATGACAGTTTCAAAACACCCAGAACCAAGTACCTACAGACACAGTGTCATATACTGAAAGAATGAATACCTCAGACCAAAACATACGCATCAGTAATCCTCAGACAAAGGTGACCCTGGAATGTTTTGGCAGAAAATTACACAACAGTTGAACCTCCTGTATTACAACAATTTAGTGACATTAAATTCTGAGGTTTCTACAGACACTGTAATAACCTTGCAAACTTGCAAGTGAGTGTGCATGGTTACATTTTGATTCTATATATACTATTTTAAATTCAATGTAAATAACTATTTAAACCATGATTTGGTGCAATCTGATATAATGTTTAAGAATAGACTATTGGTCCAAGACTTTTCTCTCTATTCGTTTGTACTATAGGTCCTTAACAGGGCAAATCAAGGTATTAAACACGTTTCTATATTAGTTACCTTCTGTGCAACCTGGTTTCCCTTCAACTCGTCTAAAGCCATGACAGCACTGGTATTTCACAATGAACGTCTTGCGAATACCATGGTTACGAATCCTGCAAACAAAGATAAAAGAGTTAATTCACCATTCATCCAAAGGTACTCTCCTACTGCTTAACTGCTTCAAGGCTTCTGGCTTTGCACATTTCAGTAGATACAAATATGAATCTCACACAAATATTACACAACTTCATAAAATGCAGAATTTTGTCTCAATATCAGTATTTACTAAATTATTACAAGATGTCAGGGTTGTTAAGTTACTCTCTGATTCTTAATATAACCCTAATTTGAATTTATGAGGACCGTAGTAAAATTTCCTGTCCAATAATATTCCTAGTGGTAGTTGATAAATGACAAGTTGCAGATTATGAATAGCACTCTTCTTTCATATTCAAACATGTATTTCAAACTTCCATTTAAGTTACTACATCAGCACCCATTTCTAACACACTATGTTACAGGATGTAAATTATTAAGTAGACTTCCTTGACTGATGTGCCCTTAACTGGCTCCAGCTTAACTGCTTTAATTATTAAGAAATAAAAAGTTGAAAACAATGAGTTTAATAACCTAGTTATGTTTTAATTGCAATATTTAAAGGGTAGTGATGTATAGAATTTTGAACATTATTTTATGCTGGTTAAGTGGGAGTTCACTGTCTCTATATCTTAGTAGATCCCTGAACTACTAAAAGCATCTAAATCATATATAACAAAATAAGGATGTAGATATTCACAGTGTTGAGGTAATATTTGTTTTAATGGACTGGTATTCAAAAAAGGTTTCACCCTACAATTGTGACCACTGCATAAGAATACAGGGTCAAAATGTCAATATAATGAAAATGACTTTAGGCATTAACAAAAATGTCACATGTAACAAATATAAACTTCCCAACATAGAAATGCCCTGTACAGTAATAAAAGAATTAATTCACTTTACCACAAGTTTGTATAGGAATACCACATAAAGAAATATGTATTACATAACCTGAACAAAACTGTTATATAAAGGCTGCCTTCATTTGATCCGTTGCATACATTATATTAACAGCATAGAGAAGTAATCAAACAGTTAAATTTTTTAGATTACTAACATATGAATTAGTAATAACATAAGCTGTTAATCATACACATGAAATCAAATGTTATGGCCACATTACCTTAAGTAGAAGACACCAAATTGAAATGGAGCCATCTGGGTCATTATGTGTATCAGAACAAATGGTGACTCAATAGTCCTGAGTATTTTGTGAATTTATGTGTATTTTAGGAATGGAGAACTCAAAAGCATAGAAAAGTGAACAGATAGAGAAGTGGTCTGCCAAGGTTCGAAACTAACTTCGATGAATGTAATACTTACTGTTCACTAAGTGGGAATGTGGGTACTTACTTGGTTGTACACATATATTTTATGTCTGTTTGCTGGCAACTGGAAAACTGGAAAGAGCCGAATATACTCCCGCCTTCCTCATCGTTATCCGTACCAGAATTTTCACCTGTGCGGTTGCGATGTTGGCTTTCATCTATCTCCTCACGTTCAACACAGACATTAGGGCTGGAATAAACAATGTGCAGTCTGTATCCTTATTTCACAAAACTTTCTTCCACACTTGTGTGGCAAATGTACTACACATCTGTCCAAATGTGAAGTAAAAAAATTCACTACTTTCACAGAGGGCTAATTAATTTTCAAAGTTTATTCCCAAAACATGACACACAGTATACATATCTTCATTTAATGTGGTTCATCCTGTCACATTTGTGGGTAAAGATACTAATAAATGTCCATCAAACACAACAATTATTTAAAACCTACCTCAGCTAAACGTGTCTCTCACACTCTCAGACTGTATAAGAATATATGAAGGGAAAATGTACAATAATGCTGTAATATTAATCAATATTCAGATATCAAACATAGTTGTATATTTTCTCTTTATACTATCTTGTACAGCCTGAATATGGCTTAATTACAGCTGAGCCATGTAGCTGAGTTAGGGTTTTAATAAATGTCATATTCAATGGATATTTATTAGTATATTTATGTACTCAACAATACTGTTGTGGTGGCCCAGTTAGGGCCAGGATTATAGAATCTTATTATGTCATACAGACAGACAGACAGACAGACGCACAATTAAATAGCATGATTCTAAAGAAAGGTTAAAATATTATAGAATTCTGTTCAAGATTCTGAGTAATAAATATTTTTCAGTAAAAGGATATTTTATTGGCACACTATGATGCTGGGTTCATCATACTAGTGGTTGGAATTAATCAGGAAACGTATAATGAGTAATGGTGCAAGCATCAAATCAGGTGCAGCGATCTTTGAGGAGCTGACAGTCGCTCACCTAGTCAAGACATCTTTATTTTCACAGAACCTGAAAGTATGTTCACAAAAAGTCCTGTTCTGAGACACACATTCCAGTTGCAACACTCTTATCCTGTCTAATATTATCATCCCTTTGACACCTATGCCCAGTGGTGTCTACTCATGAACATTCTGTATGCAGTTCATATCTTTGTCATACGTGCTACTTGTCCAGCCCATTATACCCTCCTATTCTCTGGTTGACTGTCATCTGCTGAAGCCTTTTTTATGGTAAAACGCTGGGGAAACCTCACAAAATGCCCAGTGAGAAGACCAAAAAGGAGATATGAGGTTAACCTGATGATGAACCTTCAAGATAAGGGTAAAACCTTCCCTGTCCACGCCATAAAATCATACAGGTGGAGCAGAGTTACAGCTCCACTCCTTCTTAACCTCGGAAATAGATGGGAGTAGTTAACTTCACGCCCCGGCTGCTTTATCCCTGGGGAAAAAAAACCGGTAGCCATTGAATAGGAGCCTACATTGTCTGGACGTTCAGAAGAAGAGAAAAATCTCTCGCCCCTACCGGGATTCGAACCCTGGACCGTCCAGCATGTAACACAGTCATTATTCCGACTGAGCTAACCTGGCTCTGAATTAGTTAATAGCTTAGTATACATGGGCATCCTTATTCGTAACTCTACGACTAACCGAAGACATATGGTCAAAGAATCCAGCAAGCGGATAAACATCACGAGCTGTACCACATCCACAAATTTGCATAAGGGCGTTAACAACGTACAGTGATCCAGCAAAAGAACACCTGCATTCTCTCCACCAGTTGGCCTACATGGGACCGCATCAGAGTGGCCACTGGTATTGGGCCATTGTAAAGAACCGGAACAGGAAAGATGGCCTTGCTTGAGTAGGGCATGGAAACCTCTCATCCACTCTCTGAAATAATGTAACATGCCACCTCCGCGAAAACTCCCAAAATTTAGTTATAGGTCTGTTCCGGCAGGACCAGTACACACGCCCCTTTTCAAGGAGCAGACAACTGCCAGAGTTTGTACGAAACGTTTCAAGGACGGTGCCAGTTAGTGTCGGTGGTAGATGCATGGCATGTTGAGCATGAAACACCGGAAGAATGACACTGCCCAAAGTTCTCGGTTAAAGACTTTGTCCCAGTACCTGTAAGTCCACAAATTCGACACGCACTGGCCTCAGATCGAAGTCGGACCTCCGCAATGTGTGGCCGATGACAAACTGCCTGCGCAATAGAACGGCTTAACAGTCCATGTGAGGGCCTCAGTTTAAGGCAAACTGCCATTGTTTAAATTAGGCGAGACACGGCCCTTCTCCACTATTCAGGCAGGCCTTCAGGCAAGCGCAACACTCTGTTAACCCAGCTATTCTGGGTTCTCTACCCAGACATTCACAAACCCAAATTTATTTTTCCCAAAGCAAAAACCTAATTGGAAATCCTACTACTAACAACCAGCCATTAATATCAACACGGGAAGTCGTTGAGCCAAGCGACCTCGCGATGGTTTCAGCAGTCCCCAGCTGGCGAATAACATTTCAATTAAAAAAAGCCTCCACCTTCAGTTCGCTTTCTGGTTGGCTGGATGTTTCGTTGGTTGGTTGGTTAGTTGGTTGGGGCGTCAGTCATCACCCTAATAAAGGAAACAGTTGGTTCCTGCACTACGTACGCGCGTATCTACGAGACCACAAGACCTCACATCCTGCAGGCCAGTTTCTCAAGGTAAACGATGTCTAGCGTTCTGCGAAAACAATGTGGTGGACGGACGTTTGCACTGGGAGGGTGACTGATTGCTATGCAAAGCGACGTGTTTCAGTATCAGCTGTTGGAACTTACACAACAAGGGCGTAGGCAAAACAACAAGCTGAAGGATAAGGCACGACGCGAACAGTTCGCCCAGATGGGGCGTATGTGTCATTTCCTAATTAAAACACTCCCCACACCGCAAGACGAAGACGGACAAGAGAGTCAATTACGTCACTAGCTAAAAGTTCGAGTCCCGGCAGGATCAGACACTCTAATCTTCGCAACAACATCCAAAAGTGGCTCCGAACCCACCCAACCAAATGTCCAGTGGGTCCCAACCTCTTTTCTCATGATCACACAAGCCGGAAGGTGGAGGTGACCATTACCATTCACCTGCTACGGACTGGAGGCACGCGGGGCCAAGATTTACGTCCAGTACACCAAATATATTTGTGCAGTCGGAGCAACGTAGTCGGTAGACTCGTAGAGACTATACTGTGGGCTAGACGACCCGGGTATCGAATTCCTGCGGAGGCAAGAAATTTTTCTCTTCTCCAAAAGTCCAGACCCCCTCTGAGGCCCACCCAGACTCATATGCCATGGCTACCGGGATTGTTTCTCGGGGGTAATATGGCCGGGACGTCATGTTATAACCGATCACCTTCTTCCAGTGCCGATGTTATGAAAAAGTGGATCTACGCCTCTGCTCCCCCTTATGCCGTCATGGTGTGAACAGGGAAGACTAATTTTTTTACCCCACACACCTTCATGCACAGTCGTGCGTGTGAGGCAAATGTGGCGCATGGCGGAGTGTTGGATAAGTGCACAACAAACTGTCTCAAGAGTTGACAATAGCACCCCCCCCCCCAATTCCGACGCTTCCTTATCGCCCTGTAGGTCTGCAGGCACATCACCCCAGCGTACGTATATT
>Ga0123352_10008749_pt1 | contig 15764 bp, 15 predicted proteins | sample TergutLab28metaG_FD_89700 | JGI IMG/M metagenome (GOLD analysis project Ga0123352, IMG submission 89700) | Labiotermes labralis P1 segment gut microbial communities from Petit-Saut dam, French Guiana - Lab288 P1 | ecosystem: Host-associated > Arthropoda: Insects > Digestive system > Gut ... | reverse complement strand
TGATGGGCTTTATGTGCATAAAGGTTGGCGTTCTATCACAGACCGCAAACCCCCAACAAGAGCTATGGGGCTTAGTGCTGAAAATTGGCAAATAGCAGATTACTATCACTTTAATGTGATTCCGCAATCGGAGGTTGAAAATGTTTAATCCTATCGAAGCATCAAACAATATAAAGCGTAGCTTTATTGACTATATAACCACTTCTCTGCACTTTGCAGATGCACGATATGACAAACTCTTTCGCGAAAGGCTTGATGAACACGGAGTTATCAGCAAAGGACCCTACTTAGATATTGGAGGTTCTTTCAAAAACGGAAAGTGCCTGCGAGAGCTTGCTGAAGCTGGGCGAGCATCTACACTTTTTGCTACATTGGAAAACATATCAGAAAAAGAAAAAGAAATAAAGTTTGAACGTCCATTGTATTTACATCAAGAACAAGCGTTGCTTTGCGCAAACAATGGAAACAATCTCGTTGTAACAACAGGGACAGGGTCAGGAAAGACGGAATGCTTTCTTCTCCCGATTCTAAACAGTCTGTTGGAAGAAAAACGAATGGGTAAACTTACAAATGCCGTTAGAGCAATCATAATTTATCCAATGAACGCCCTTGCTAATGACCAAATGAAACGCTTGCGGAAAATTCTTGCGTCCTCCACAGATATAACATTTGGATTATATACCGGGAACACACGCCATACACAAAGCCGTGCGTATGCTGATTACCGCACACTTCATGAAAGTGAGCCACTACCAAATGAGAAAATAGCCCGTGAAGCGATGCAACAATCGCCGCCGCACATCCTAATCACAAACTACTCAATGTTAGAGTACATGATGCTTCGTCCAAAAGATGATTCGGTTTTTTCTGGCGCAAACTTGCGATATATTGTTCTCGATGAAGCACACATTTATCGTGGTGCAACAGGAATTGAAACAGCACTTTTGATGCGACGCTTGAGAGCAAGAATAAGCACTCAAAAAACGGTTCAATACATTCTCACAAGTGCCACTCTCGGCGGCAAAGATGCAGATGATGAAATAGTTGCTTTTGCTGAAAATCTATGCAGTGCATCATTTAGTGCAGAAAATATTATTCGTTCGGTTGAAGTCCGCCAGCCTATGATTGATGAGTTAGATTTTCCCGATGAGCTGTTTGAAGAGCTTTATGAATCGAATCGGGATACTGCTGAAATTCTGCAATCATATAATGCAGACTTTGCACCGCATGGTGATTCAAATGAGAAGCTATTCGAACTCATGTTGCGTTGCAGGCTATTTGCTCAACTTAGAGATTCTACTCGTCAACCCAAAACAGTTGGAATGATAGCGAACGACATGGATATTAGCCGAGCCTTGTTAGTACATTTGGTTTCTGCAAGTGCAAAGGCGGTCAAGAATGGGACAAGTCTTGTTAAAGCACGATACCATTTCTTTCTTCGAGCACTTGAAGGAGTATTTCTTGCGCTTACGGATATTGAAGGATTATACTTGACGCGCAAGGAGTGTGACGTAAAGGGCAATCGTGTTTTTGAATGTGCAATATGCACAGATTGCGGGCGCATAGCACTTGCAGGGAATGCCGACAATCAAATGCTCACTCATGCTAAGCAATTTGACGAAGGTATTAGTTATTTTATGCTCAAACAAGCAGGTGAGGCCGATTTTCTCTCCATAGATGATGAGCAAGAAAATGAGGTTGCTGACAGTAACACTGATGATTCTGACTTTGTAATTTGCTCTGTTTGTGGCGCTGTAGACAGTGAGAAGTACGCTATGCTTAACTCTATATGTGAACATGGGCAATCCTACTATGTAAAAGTGCGTTTAGCACAAGAACGTAGTAGCGGAAATCATGCCTGTCCTGCCTGCGAGTTTGGAAATTTCAGAAGGTTCTATATCGGGTATGAGGCTGCTACCGCCGTAATTGGTACTGCTTTATACGAGCAGTTGCCCGAATACGAAAATACAACCGTAGCTGTAAAGGGAAATAGCGACGAACCTCAAAGCGTTTTTGGGTTTGCAAAGGTAGCCCTGTTCTTACATCTGCTTGATAAAATCTTCAAAACTGGCTGACGTGGCAACAGTATTATCAATGGCATTTTTAAGTTTTGTTTTCCAGCTTGTGCCTTGCTTGTCGGCTTCCCATTCGGCATAGCTTTTGCCCACGCCCTGCGGTATGATTACGGATAAATTATGCTCCTTACATAAGCGGTCACTGATATTTCTAATTTCATGGTAGCTTCCTATGTTGGAGCGATACCGCTTATGTGAAACTATGTCGGCAGCTCCCCATACAAAATGGTGGAGTAGGTAAGCACCGCCTTGCCGTATCGCTACGGTAGGTTTGCGCCACCCCCTCCGGGAACCGTACGTACCCCTCTCGGAGTATACGGCTCTGTTATTGTTCGTTCAGTTTAACTCACTTTTTTATGGATAACTTTGCGGTGACAATTTCTGCACACCACTAGAGTTTTCCTGCGTTTAGCAATCATTGCAATTTCCCATTTTTCTTTGCCTTTCAAGTTTTTCACTTTATTGACATGGTGAATTTCGTAATGGTCGCTTTCTGTAGTTCCGCATAATTCACAGCATTTCTCTTTCAACCTGTTTTCAAGTGTGTTGCGGGAATATCCGTAGACAACAGCCGCATTGCTGATAATGTCTGACGGATTCCTCGCCCCTTTGCAGTCTGCATACTTTGCAAAGTAACATCGCTTCGACCCTTGCTTGGTTTCATACGGTATGCCCCATTTACCTTTGCCATCTTTGAATTTATTAATGATTTTGGAGATGCCGCTTTTATGCTTGGACGCTAAGGTTTTTAAGCAACTGTATTCCATGAGATAGGCGAAATAATTCAACTTGTTAAAGTTGCTTGCCATGCCATAGTAGTTACATATCCCCCTGAGTTCCGCATTGTAGGTGGAAACGATTTCTAAGTCTGTCAGGTTGACTAGATATTTTCTGTGGACAGGAAACAACACGCCGTTGTCCTTTTGTATCGATATCCCTTTTGCGAACAAGAATTTGTGGATTTTATCGTTAAGCGGAGCAAGTAGTTCGATGCCACCATTCATGGTACGCATTTTCACATTCCCATTCCCGCCACGTTTTATTGCGCCACTTCGTCTTACACGCACATCGTACCCTAGAAACCTTGCACTTTCGCTACTGTGAGTAATGAGCGTTTTTTCTTCGCTGAGTTCCATTTTCAGCGATTGACCGATAAATTCGGCAAGTTTGCTCTTAATCCACACACAGTCCTCACGGCTTCCTTTCACAGCTATCAAAAAATCATCTGCATAACGGATATATTTGATTTTCTTGTCCGTTTGCGAAGTGCATGGGATAGACATTAGTTGCTTGCGTTTTGGTTTGTATTCTTCAAGCAAGCGTTCTCGTTCCTCGCCCTCTGATTTCTTAATACTGTGTGAAAGTCGTTTGATTTCGTTGTGCCGCTCTCGATATTCAGTCGTAATTTTTTCAACATTTGGCGTGTCAAATTCAGACTTTAGTTTCATCACAAACTTGTCCAACTCATGCAGATAGATATTGGCTAATAGCGGAGATATGATGCCACCTTGCGGTGTTCCGCTGTAAGTCCTGTGATACCGCCAGTTCTCTACATACCCAGCTTTCAAAAATTTGTAAATTAGCTTCATAATCCGAGCGTCTTTGACCTTGTTGTTCAGCAAACCCACGAGCACCATGTGGTCTATACTATCGAAGCAACCTTTTATATCGCCTTCGATAAACCACCTCGCACCATTAAATTCGTGCTTTATTGCCTTTAGTGCGGTATGACAGCTTTTCTTCGGTCTGAAACCATGTGACACATTCAAAAAAATTGGTTCATACACCGATTCAAGCACCATACGAAGAGCTTCCTGCACCAGCTTGTCCGTAAATGTGGGTATTCCTAGCGGACGCTTCTTTGTGCGGTTACTCTCCTTTGGTATGTGGGTTCGCCTTACTGGTGTCGGCTGATAAGTTTCATCTGTCAGCGATTTAATAATGTTGCTGATTTTCGCTTCGCTGAAACCATCAGCCGTGTCATCGTCCACGCCTTTTGTCGCCGCTCCGTCATTTGCGTACAGATTTTTATATGCGACAAAGTAGAGGTCGGGTCTTAACAGATAACGATACAGTTTCGTAAAAATTTCTTCTTTGTTTGCGAGTGAGTTTTCGCTGATTCTTGCTAAAATTTCCGTTGTTGGTTTCATGTGAGGTTTTCCTCCCTAATCAACTTTTAATTTTAGTACACAACAACTACGCTCCTTCGCCATGTAAGGGGCGTTACCCCTCTCCGCAGTGTATTAAACCGCTGACTACTACGAGCGCTCCGTACCCATGCAGGATTTTCAGGCTCTACAGCCATAGCCGATCTGCACCTCCTTTGTTGGCATTCCTGTTTAGGGTATCCCCAGTTAGCAATAAGTCTTGGTAATTTCGGATTATCGGTATCGCTTTCGTTTCGTTACCATAGGTTCTCCTACAGGTTGTACGGAATGATTGATAACAGGCAAGCCCACAACCATGACTTGACTTTTCCGTACCAGAGGTTACAGGCACTTTCCTCTATCCGCACATAACGGAAACTGGAAACTTGCGTTCAGTAAACCCAACTTATACCTTATATCCGATTAACATTGCGGTTCAGTCGCACCAAATTGCCTTTAGGTGACTTGCCGCTTTCCTGCCGTGCTTTGTTCCCGTGTCAGCTTTCGCCTTTCGGTTAGGCAGGTTGTTTCCCGTGTTATCTTACGGGGCAGTACCTTATACTGCTTTACTTATTACCCTATCTGGGCGCACATTATGGGTATGACCACGGTCAACATGGGTGGCGAGTACATAAGCGTACCTGCCGCCCAAAATTTCTTCCGCTAACCGTTTACCGATTTCATGTGCTGTGGCGGGGTCTACTTCACCGGGGGCGAACGATTGTATTAAATGTCTGCCGATTGTGTTTCCCCCTGCTCGGCATTTATCTAAATGATGATGAAATATCTGCCCTGCCATTTGCGGAACGCAATGCTCGGAATGAATGAGTAAATTTCCATCGGTTTTAGCAAGGTTGCATATATAATTTACTGACCTTTGGATAGTAGAGCGGATAGGGAGGATTTTAGTAACCGCCATAATTCGTTCACCAACTCCTGTACTTTGTTGATGTCGTTGCTCGTAACCGTGCCTGTGGTATTGGCTACACGGGCAAGCTGATTTATGTTCGTTCCGATTTTGTTTACTTCGTGGGCGAGTTCTTGAAAATGGGCTGTATCAACTTTTACAACGTAACCGTCTATCATCATTTTTCGGGCATAGGCGTTAAAGTTTTCTGTGCCGTACAACTCCATTTTTTTGTAGATGTGGTCTTTTTCTTCGGCGGTAACACGCACGATAAGCTGTACTGCTCGTTTGCGGTTTTGCATGGGCAACGCTCCTTATTTTCTGATTTTGGTGGGTTCGGGTTTTAGATTTTGCCGTTGAGGATTTTCGGTTTTAGGGGTTGCGGTTTTAAGGTTTTACGGTTTTGATTGCGGCGTTTTAGCCGCAGGGGTTTTAGGTTTTGGGGTCTGGGGTTTCCCCAGCAAGCACGCAAAAGGTTATCCTTTTGCTGTGCTTGCTAACCGTAAAGCTGCCGATTATGACCGTTTCGCCAATGGCGTAAACAGGGCATACTGCTTCTGTTGATATAGCGGAGGCAGTACAACGGCGGCGGTACGGTAGGGGTTTTGATTTTGCCTATGGCAAAAGCCGCACTTCGGAATTGCACAGGCTTAATTTTTGCGGTCATCGGCATTTGTGGGTTGGTTGGGTTTTTCGTGTTGTGGGGATTGTGGTTGCGGTGTGGGTATGGCTTGTGGTTTCGATTTGGCTTCGCCCTCTTTGATAATTTCAGCCAGTTTGTCACGCCCAAAGGGGTTAGCGGTGGTTTTGTTAAGGAGTGCCGTAAACTGTTCCACGGTAAGGGTTACAGTTTCGGGTATCAGCTTTTCGAGAATCTCACCACGCTTGCGCTGGCGTTTCTCTCGCTCATCTTTTTCCTCCTGTTTCTGCTTGTCTAATTCTTCGCTACGCTTCTTTTGCAGATTTGCGATTTGCTCATCATAACTTGCAATTTTTTCTGTTCTTGATTTAGCCACAATAAATTTGCTCCTTTCGGGATTTGGAATTTTGGGATATAACAAAACCGCTCCCATGTGATATAATCTTGGAAACGGTCATGTTTGTTTTGTGCCGTTGGCTATGTCGTTTTTGATAAGCCGTAACAGCTTGTCGTTGAAACTCTCTTTGCTTGTTTTGCTGAAAAAGATATGGACATCGTATGTTGCTTTCCCTATCTTTTTTGAAAAGGTTTTGCTGTTGGCGGTTCTTTTCGTGGCTTCTTTTTGCATAGGCATTATCCTTTCTGTTTTTTGAAATGGCGATAAAAAACCGCCTATACTTGGCAGAGTATAAGCGGTAGATGTTTGGTGGTTGTGGATTTACTTACTGGCTACTTGTGCAAGTACATCCGTGCCGAGGGTGTATGTTTCAGCAAACAGGGTTTCTTTGGTGGCTTTGCGTTCAGCACGTTTTTTGTACTTAACACGCTCATAATACTTCTGCTGTGCGCCACTCTCTTTGCGTTGTTCATATGCCCTGCGGAAACGCTCACGCCGTTTTTCAACCGCTTCTTGTTCAGCTTGTTCTTCGGGCGTAAGTGCTTTTTGCTCCATTACAGGCGGCATAAATTCACCGATATAATTTAGATGAATTTCTACCGTCTGCGGAGAATCAATAGCACCCTTGCGGTCACGCTCATGCACCACAATTTTTTCGATAAGTTCGTGTAGCATGGTTTGGGTAAGTTCTGTAAAATCGGTATAGCGTTCCACCAATTTTATGAAGTTGTTGGCTTTGCTACTCCCGCTCTCGTAACGCTCAACGGTGGATTGCAATTCAAACATTTCTGTTTCGAGATTGCCTTGCTCCTGTCCGTAAGTGTTGAGTAAAGACTCATAACGCTTTTCGGGTAAATTTCCGAGGGCAAAATCTTCATAGATTTTGTTTAGCAGTTTATCTAAATCGGCATGGCGTTTTTTGCAAGCCACTAACCGCTTTTTCTGTTTCTTTACTTCGTCCGTTTGCTGTGAAGCCAAAACCTCTTTAACCATTTTTGTAAAGGCTTCTTTGTCCGATTTGGCAAAGTTTGTTACACCTTTTAGCGTATCTCGTATGAGTTCAATTATGTTGGCAGCTTCTATGCGGTGTCCAGACTGGCATATTATTTTATTATTGCGGATAATTTCATCTGAACCTCTTGCATAATTTCCACATACTGCGGTTGGTTTGTCCTTGCCGTTGTATATGCGGTGAATGTAGAGTTTGCCCTCACAATCTTTACAGAATAATAATCCGCTTAGTGGGTGGACATAACCATAACCATTTGGGCGGCGGCGTTTGTTGTTAGCTCGTATGCGTTGCACGTTATTGTATGTTTCACGGTCAACTATTGGGGCGTGGGTATTCTCAAAAATCGTCCATTGGCTTGGGGTCAACGTAATGCGATTTTTTGTCTTTCAAGTGCTTGCGTGTTTTGAAATTCACAGTATCGCCACAATATTCTTGCTTTTCAAGTATGCCGCATATCGTTCCGCTGTTCCATGCGTAGGGGTCTTTTACTTCACGATTTTTCCATAAGCCATAGCCCTGTAACGCCTGGTAGTATGCAGGGATTGGTACTTTTTCAAATGTTAAGATTTTGTAGATTTGATATGGGCCAAGCCCCTCCATGCAGTAGGCATATATGCGTTTTACTACTTCGGCGGCTGGCTCATCAATTATTAAAAGATCTTTTGTATCGGGGCATTTTGTGTAGCCGTAGGGTGGCATAGAGCCTATGCGTTTGCCCGACATTCCTTTTGCCTTAAACACCGAACGTATTTTCTTTGAAGCGTCTTTTGCATATCACTCCGACATTATGTTAATGAATGGGGCGAACTCCAAACTTTCGGGGTTTATGCTGTCAATGGAGTTATTAACGGCTATAAACCTTACCCCATTGACCCTAAATGTTTCCATTGCAATCCCTACTTGAATGTGTCACGCCCCCAGCGTGTGAGGTCTTTCATTATGACTATGCCTATCTTGCCACTCTCTACATCTTCCATCATGCGGGTGTAGCCTGTTCTATCAAAAAATCTTCCACTTTCGTCATCATCTGTATAATGGCGAATGTTAGTAAAGTTATGTTGCTTGGCATATTGCTCCAATTGGATTTTTTGGCTTTGGATTGAATTGCTGTCCTCGCCACTTTGTCGGTTTCGTTCATCACCGATTGATAAGCGTTCGTATAAAGCCGTGATTTTGATGTGGTTTTGGGTACTGTTATTTTTCATTTTGTCCTCCTATTTTTGTGATTTTGGTTACGGTAGTCTGTGGCACATATGGAATTATTCACACTATCGGAGGTTATGAATCACTTCCTTGAATAAGGTATTTTCTATTTCAGCTTGCGAGTATCCAACACTTTTACCGAGTTCAAAACGGTGGGTCGCTATCTCGTCAATGGTGTGTAGCCACTCGTCTAATTTGTCTAATGCCACCAGCCTGTTATAAAAATTGGGGTGGTGGGTTTGCAAAAATGCTTGGTGGAGTTTTGCGTATTTGCCATATGGTTTTTTGTGGGTTGACTTGTTGACTTGGTCGTGATTTTGATTGTTGGGTTGGGCATGGGGGCGGCAGTTGCGCTTAGTGAATAGAATTATGTTGCTTGCTCTGTTGGTGCTGTTGTTTCTCATAAGGACACGCTCCTTTCGTGATGGGCGATTATAAACCTCTGTCCGTGAATTGCCGTATGTGCCACAAACGGCGTAACTATCACGTTTTTTTATGACAAGATTAAATATGTCCTTATAAGAATACAGCACCGAGTGTAAACTTAAACTTCCACAGGTTTAGAATATGGTTTAAGTTTGCAACTGTAACCTCCATCTTTTCTGATTGCAGGCACCAAGGATAATATAGTATAATCTAATGGCAACGGTGCACAACCTCATTCCGCCATCTTTATCTTAAATTTTCCGAAATTCATCGTCACGGGCGAAGTTCTTGTACTTCGCTCCAGTACTGCACTTCGCACGTTTCTCGACTTTCGAAAAATTTAAAACAAATCTGACGAAAGCAGGTTATGCACCGTTGCCAAATAAAAAACCGGGAGGGTTATATATGTTCATAAAATCCAGCAGAATATATACAGAAGACGGCTGCAAATCAGGCTGTTTGGAAATTGAAAACGGCGTAATTAAACAGTTTCACCTACAAGACAGCCCTGTTAAAGCCGATATTGATGTTGACTATGGGGATAAAAGGATAATTCCGGGGATATTTGATACCCATAACCATGGCGGCCACGGCGTTAGGATGAATGATGATATTACGGAAGATGGAATTAAACGCTATCTTAAAGGCTTGGCGTCTGTTGGGGTTACGGCTGTATTTCCCACGGTTTTGCCGGCGGATGAAGATTTTTCTTGTATGAAACTCCTTGCCAAAATGTCAAAAGAGACTCACGACGGTGCAAGGATTATGGGCATCCACTCGGAAGGGCCTTGGGGGTCGCGGGTGGGAGAGAAGGGCATAAATACAGGCTATCCGGAAGTTGATATGGAGTACGGCAAAAAAATGCTTGCAGCCTGTGACGGCAGCCTTAAGCTTATAGGCATTGCTCCTGAGGTAAATGGGGCTTATGAGGCGGTTAAGTTTTTCACATCAAAGGGTGTTAATGTGGCGGCTTATCACACAAACGCCAATTACGCCGAAGCTAACGCCGGAATTGACTGGGGGATTACCGTTGCCACCCATTTAGGCAATGTTATGACAGGGCTTCATCACAGGGACATAGGTACAATGGGTGCTTGTATTAACCGTGACGAAGTGTACTGCGAAATTATTTGCGATGGGCTGCATATAAGCTTGCCAATGGTGGATATAATCCTCCGCCTTAAGGACAACGATAAAATTATAATGATATCTGACGCGGGTGCTTATTTAGGCGCGCCTTGCGGCACATACAAAGGCACAGTTTTTGGTAATAATGAGGAGTCGGACAGGGCAACCATCCATGTAACCGAGGAAGGCTTTGTACTAAGTAAAACCGGCCGTCTCTCAGGCAGCTCGAAACCTTCTATATTCGGCATTAAAAACCTTGCGGAAGTACTTAAGCTGCCGATGGAGCAGATTGTAAAATTTGCAAGTCTAAACCCATGTGAAAAATACGGTATCGCCGATAAAAAAGGCAGTATCGTAAAGGGTAAGGACGCGGACTTTGCCGTTATATCTGATGACTATGATGTTTTGTATACATACTCCGAGGGACGGTTGGTGTATGACTATGAAAAAGATACAGACTTGTTTAACCATAAGTTCGTCGAGGAATATAAACTATAAGAACGAAATTAATAGGAGCGGAGTATAAACTTTCTCCGGGTGATGATAGGGGCTGCCGGGTGAACTTGGCTCTGAGCCGTAAGTCAAGGAGAGTCGAACAATGAACGCTCATTGTTCGACTCTCCTTGACCTAAAATCCTTTGCGAAAAGATATCCCAAGCTCCCGTCACTCCACAATCCTCTCCATCCCATCTACTGCATCAGGGTTTTCCATATTTTGCTGTATATGGGGGGCAAAGTACATAGAGTGCATGGCAGCATGTCTAACCCCTCTGTGCAGCATAAAAAGAGCCAAAAGAAAGGCAAAGATAATGCCAATCACAGCCCCCCAGCCACTCGATTTCTTTGGGTGATAACCCCCTTTAGGCTTTTCCATAAAACTCACCTGTATCTATGCATCGAAATTAGATTTTTGCTCGTCAAGGAAAGTCGAACCTCACTCCAAATAAAGTTCTCCCGCATGGTTTTTCTTAAGAGAGCAGGTCATATTCCCCATGCCGTCAGGCATTGCAATATCCACCTTTATTTCCCCGGCTTCGTTTTTATAAATCTTTGTAACCTCAGAGCCTTGAGGAAGGAAACTTTTTATAAGAGCAACTAATCTTTCATCCATATTTAAGCCCCTCCCTATTTTTTTGTCATTCCCAATTTTTTAAGCTTGTTATAAATCTCCTTCGACTCCTTTACATGTGAGGAGTTTGGAGTTTTCTCACCGTATCTGCTTTCGATATAAATTTCCCTAAGGTCTTTTGCCCCTGTATAATCTCCAACAGATTCACCGAAACTACGGGCTATATCCTCGGTAGTAAGATTTGGATGCAGGGTAATCCCGCGGTTTTTGCAAAGTTTTAGGAATTTACGATAAATCTGCCTTATTTGATGAGTGACCCTTGGCTCCCGCTTCCTAAACAGCCTGCGCCCCTCATCAAGGGACACACGAGAAACACCTGTATGATCCGAATCTCTCACAATTTGCTTATGTGTCAAAAACCTGAATAAGGCACGAAGCAAAAAGAACGCCAAGACCCCAAGCCCTATAAACACAACAATTTGGAAGATTAAATAGCCTATCCCTGCTTCGTGCTGGTAAGCCATCATATCTTCCCAGCCGTCAAAATCCCCTTGCTGCTCCTCTTCCGCAGGCCAGGTGGTCTCCCATTCCTCCCAGCCAAGGAGCCGGAAAATAGGGAAAAGCACAGCCCCTATAGCCAGGATTATATAGTAAAGTATCGGTATAAACATCCTAAAATATATAAAACTAAGGATAGTAAGAATAGTCCGTATCCCCTGTTCGGAGCCAAGTGCGGCACCAGCCAAAAGCACCCCTGCAACAGACAAAGAGTTCATTGCCTTAAAGCGGGTATGCTCAAGTATTTCCGTGTCGTGACGTATCATACGCATTAAAATTATGGAGCTTGCCGCAAACATAATAAGATACGGCACAATTACCCCTGATAAAAACGCGCCAAAAAAGCTTAAATTTGACGCAAAGAAAATACACATAGGCAAAACTAAAATCAAATAAAGCCTAAAAACAGCGGAATAGCTTACGGTTTTTATATTATAAGGCAAAGTAGTTGCATAATAAACTGTATAAACAATAGCAGGCGCAATTAGTACTAAATGTATCATGCCATCATTAAAAGCCCCTGTAATTGCCCCAAAAAGAGGCAGCAGGGCAAGATACTTAACATACCCCTTTTTAGAGGCAAGAGTGCCTAGCACTGCGGCAGCTATTACAAAAAAAGGCAAATAACTTACAAAGCCCCCTACCCCCATTTCACGTCCCTGGGCACCTATAAGCGCCGATATAAGCCCTGCAAATGTTAAATAAAACACTAAATCAGACAGCAGTTTCAGAGAATATACCAGACTCATCTGCAGGCTCACCTCCTATGATATGCTCCGGCGCGCTTATTACAAAGACTTTGCCGCCGTTGTTAGCTTCAATATAGGCAATGTCTTTTGCCGTATCAGCACGGTCTTTTATGGTTATGAGTATAACAAAACGGTCGTAAAGGCGTTTTTGTACAAAATTTTCACAAAGGGTGCTAAAGCTCTCCACATGAGTGTGAGTGGCACGGCCAAGCCCTTCCATAATCGTTGCAAAATGCTGCGCGCCGATACTTTCAGTCAAATAAGACCAGCGCATAAAAGAGTCAGCTGTAGTGGCATTGGTTAAAAAGTCATATTTCATGCCTTTATCCTCAAGGCTTTGGCAAACGGTACGTGCCGCACTGAAAGCGAACTCTTTCTTATCCCCATCACCTTCCAAGCCTTTGCCTTCAACGTCTAAAACCACTGAAATAGCAGGGTCTATAGTATGGTCAAACTGTTTTACCATAAGCTTGCCCACTCTTGCGGAGTGGTTCCAAGAAATGGCTTTCATAGGCTCCCGACCGCTGTATTCACGAAAACCAACTACTAAAATAGGATCCTCCATAACAAGCCGCCGTACTGAAATATCACCCATTATGCCCCCCATAACTATTTCAATATCACCGGTAGGTACAGTTTTAGGGTATACTACAACTTCGCGTAAGATAGAGTATTTTTTAAGCTGGTCGTTAAAGCCCATAAAATCCCCGCCCCGAAGGTACGCACCTTGGAAAATATAGCGGCCACGCTCAGGCAGTATTGCGGTTTCGCGCTTTATATACTTACTTCTAGGCATTATATAAAGAGTCCTGATATAACGGTTGTAACCTCTGGCGTCAGAGGTTATAGTGGGTGCTGCATCCTTTATTAAAAGCTCCTTGGGAAAAGCTTGATCCAGCTTAATAAACGGCACAAAACGCCTTTTGGTATTGGTTAGTGTGGTTATTATATCGAACTCTTCATCAGGCTCAACTAGGAGCTTGGTAGAGTGGTAGTCAAATTCGATACCCTTAAGAGGATCCTCCATAGAGCGTATTTGGACAAAAATAACAACCGCAATCAAAATGATTATAAGGGGTATCATGATATATCCTCTATAGGTACTTTTACTTTGGAGATAATGCTTTCAAGTATTTCCGCACTGGTTTGGGCACCTCTGCCGCCGCCTATATTAAGCCTGTGCATAAGGACATAAGGTGCCACAAAGCGTACATCCTCAGGGGTTACATAGTCTTTGCCGGAAAGGGCTGCTTTAGCCTGTGCCGCTTTGTAAAGGGCAATAGCCCCACGGGTAGAAACGCCGGATATAAAGCCGGACTCAGTCCGCGTCCCTTCAACTATATCCATAATATAGCCTTTAACATCATCGGATACTTTAACAAGCTTGTAATTTTGGCGGATATACTCGGTTTCTTCATCAGTTACAACTTGAGAAAGGGACTCAACTATATCAATTGTAGATGGGCGGCTTATAACATCCATCTCCTGCCCCCTTTGCATATAACCCATTGAAAGACGCATGAAAAAGCGGTCAATCTGCGCGTCAGGGAGAGGGAAAGTACCATATGATTCCAATGGGTTTTGAGTAGCCATAACCATAAAAGGACGCTCTAACATATATGTTGTGCCGTCCACTGTAATCTGCCCTTCCTCCATGGCTTCAAGAAGGCTGGCTTGGGTACGCGGAGTAGCTCTGTTTATTTCATCCGCAAGGATAATATTGGCAAAAAGGGGACCTTTTTTAAATTCAAACTCGGAAACTTTTTGGTTGTAAAAATTAATGCCCGTAAGGTCGGAGGGCAGTAAATCAGGGGTAAACTGGATACGCTTAAAACCGCCCCCAATAGTCTTTGCAAAAGATCTAAGGAGCATAGTTTTACCTGTGCCCGGAATATCTTCAATCAAAACATGACCTGAACATACGAAACAGATAAGGGTTAGTAAAATAGATTCCTCCTTGCCCAGGATAACCTTGCCGCAGGATTGTAAGATTTTATCGCGATAATTTGTAAATTTGGCTAATTCCACTGATAAACCACCTTTCGTAATGTGTTAATTATAGTGAATTAACTTGAAAACAGCCCAAATGAATAAATTCATTTGGAGGATTGATGGTTGAAAGTTAATTCACACCCCATATTCGTACATTTTGCTAAGCAAAATGTACGAATATGGGGTGTTCGATTGAGACTGTTTTTGCCTCAATCGACTATATTTTCTTGTTACTATACACTAAAAAGGTGGAAATTGCAATGATTTATGTTATACTTATAGCAAATGACATTGAGAAACGTGATTGGGCAAGCGCGACCCAAAAGCAGTTGGGGTAGGTGCTTTTGGGTAAAACCGAAGGTTTTAGCGCGCTACCGAATCACGATTTCGAAAGTCGTTTGCTGTAGATAAAAAGAATGAGGAGGATTCATATGCTTAAAACCAACAGAGAATTTTTGCCGATCATCTCCGTACAAGGGGCAGTGTCAAGTCCGGTATCTCGCGCGGGAGGCGGGCGCATTAACCCTGAGGGCTATCCTGAGTATTTTCCGGGTACAGGGGGCATTGTCTACAATATAAAAATCGGTGACAATGCCTGCAAATTTATAGGAGATCACCTTGAGCCTTGTGTATCATCCAAACATACTGACGCGGATAAAAACGGCGCGTATATGCTCTACTCCTGTATTGGCAATGAGGCTGTGGTAGTATCCGGTGACGCTAAAGGGGCAAAAGGCTTTGTAACCGGCAAACACGGCGGCATCGACCATGTTATGATCCATTTTGATGATGAAACCCTTGAAAAACTTGTAATCGAAGACAAAATTATGGTTAAAGCCTGCGGTCAGGGAATGAAACTTGCCGACTATCCGGAGGTTTATCTTAGAAGTTTAAGCCCGGCACTTTTGGATAAACTGAACATAGAAGAAAAAGACGGCAAGCTCCGTGTTGGGGTTGCTAAAATGGCACCTGCGTCAATTATGGGGTCAGGTTTAGGCGCAACGCCTTCAGCCTCAGGGGATTATGATATAACCCTCTTTGATAAAGCAATTACGGAAAAATATGGTCTTATGGATCTCAGATTTGGTGATATTGTGGCTATTTTAGACGCTGATAACCGTTTTGGGCGTACTTATCAAACCGGCGCGGTTACAATCGGTGTTATAAGCCATTCCGACTGCTGTGTGCCTGGGCACGGACCGGGAGTTACGGCTCTTATGACGGCACTCAACGGGAAGATTGAACCATTTATTGATGAAAAGGCAAATTTGAAGGATATGTTTCTTTAAGATTAAGGTGCGAACACTGTCATTAGGGCTGCAGCGAAACAAGCTCCCGTATCGTCATTAGACCTGTTACGAAACAAGAGTGCCCAACTTCTCAAAATTAACAATACCGCAAACAAGGTTAACCCTAAGCAGCAAGTGCTTCAATTGATTGCGGTATTTCTCCGCAACAATT
>Ga0123352_10008748_pt1 | contig 15765 bp, 10 predicted proteins | sample TergutLab28metaG_FD_89700 | JGI IMG/M metagenome (GOLD analysis project Ga0123352, IMG submission 89700) | Labiotermes labralis P1 segment gut microbial communities from Petit-Saut dam, French Guiana - Lab288 P1 | ecosystem: Host-associated > Arthropoda: Insects > Digestive system > Gut ... | reverse complement strand
GACCCGGAGGAGCCCAGGGGGTTCCAGGAAGTTAAGGTTCCCAGATTTCGTGACAACGGCACAGGATGGTGGTAGGTTGTCAGCCTTATGCACCTGCCGCCTTTACCCCCAGGAAATACTCCTGGTACTCATTTCTGTTAGAGGCTGAGTCGACCCCAGGGCCATAGTGCGATCGGAAGAATTTTATGTCAATGAAAAATCCAATGACGCCAGCTGGGATCGAGCCAGCGAGCGTTCCACAAAATGAAGGGATTTATTGGCTAGGTGTGCGACGGTCACATTCTCAAGATAATGTGTGATCCATATAGTTAGTTAAATGCACAGGATGACGTAAATGGATTGTGTGTACTATGTATGTGATTTTACGTTTATAAACAACGAGGTTCTTCTAGTGAGGACTGTGAACATTAGAGTTGTCTGGGACGTGACGTCATGTACTATGATAAATATTTTCCGACGTTATAGAGAAATTATCTTTCATCCTGAATATGATGAAAGCAAGGTATTCCGAAACGTCGGTAAATTTAAACAGAATCGTATGTCACAATACGGTATTTCTCGGAGAATTATGTGGTTTGAATTAAGGTGTTTGATTGAAATGTTAATCCTAAATTTTCCAGTAAGGTTGACGAGTGAACCAGGCCTACAAGGTCCAGAGAAAAGTCGTCAAGAGCCAACCATTTTGTTTTTATTTCTGAGACTTATGAAGAAATAACACATTAAATGGTTTAATTGTTATAGCTTTACATGACAATGACTGATTAAACATTCTCCATGTAGCTGCAGTTGAATTAACGGCCGTACCATCCGCCGTGTCGTCCATATCCACCCCATCCATGTCTACGGCCGTATCCACCCCATCCACCGTATCCACCGTATCCTCCATATCCGCCCATTCCCCATCCTCCACCATACCCACCCCACTGGGCGTTAACATGTATCACCAACAACAAGCAGCAAACCAACATCTGAAACAAACGTCAGAACACAATGGCAACGTACTCCAAGAAGAATGTAGTGCAGATTATAACAATTAAAATATTACTCCTAAGAACTGCAGCTTCAAGAACAGAGACTGTCTACTCTGGATTCGAGAACAAGAAGCCTGTGTAAGAACGTATCATAAAACATTAAAGATTCCGAATTTTAGGTCATGGCGCCGTGTTATTTGGTAGGTAGTAAAACGCTTCGGAGAATTCTGACCGCTCCATCTTCAGACAGTGAGTTAGGCCGAAGAATTCTTCACATTTCATAAATTGCTATTATTTTCGAGCAATAGATGATGTCTTTCAGCAAACCAGGAATAAATAAAAATATTTATAAATAAATAGGTAAATTATGTGTAAATTCGTAGGCCTTAATGTGAATAGAATTGAAAAGGGTAATAAATATGACTCACGTTGTGAGTCAAATAACTCGAATCTCGGGAAGGACTGAGATTTTTCCTTGTCTTCCTTAGTTCCACCTCGCAGTGTTGTAACATTACCATCAAATAGCACGCTAGTGTTTTGTGCGATAATTTTCCTAATGGTTGAATGTCTTTGACTGCTGGCACGAAGGCGTTTCCGCAAGTTTCTATTAGCAAATGAAATGCAAACTTATATTTGTTACTGATCGTTGTGTTCCCTTTCAAACTAGCCTTCTTCTGAGTTTATTAAACGGATCCAGCGGTTATGCCAGTTCTGGCAGCACCCGTGGAAATGTCTTTTTGGAAAATCTTGTAGGATTGTCAAGGAGGTATTGTTCCTGGGATTGAGGAACATCCTGGAATCCCCGTCCTCGTAGCTACATTTTCATTATCGGAGAAAAAACAAATCACCAGTGGACAAAGCAACTCAGTAAGGAATGTTGGAATATACACCCATGCTGCAGCGACCAAAAAATGGGATGGTTCTGCTCGTCGTTGAGAAAACACAAACAACTTCTCGGAGATCCATTGCATATTCAAGGACACCCTGGCTTATTCCATACGAGATGCCCAACCTGCGAGCAGTTTTCGAAACTGTAATTCTTCTGCCTTTGTTGATGACTGTGCAGACATCCTCCACATTTGATTTTATGTGTCCTTTGTACGGACGACCTGAGAGCTCAAAGACTGTAAATGAACCCCCCTGCCCTACCAACCAAATATGCAAGTCAAGAAAATCATGCAAAATTCTGTGTTCTGCCCATGACATTGTCATCGAAAGCTACTTTTAGAATCCCATGCTTTTATGAAGCATTTTTCTCCCAGCCGGAAGTACACTTAAGGCAAATTCTTTGTCGGCTCGTATAAGCTAATGTAAAATCTTTTATCACACTTACCACACATAAAAATGAAATCAATTTAAGAAATCAAACAGAGAGTTATGTCTGCAGACTCACTAGACTGAGTCAGAACACAGCGTTAGTGGGTTGCCTAGTAGCAGAAGGCTGCACCATTTGCCGTTTCCAGCCCTAGCAGTCAGTTTGGGAAATTTTGCATACGCCTTTCAATATGGTGTTGCACACCACATAAACTCTTGGTTATTATAGCGACACGAGAAAACCAAACGGACAAAAACGTGCTTCATATGTCTTCGAGCGGTAATGAACCTCGAGGTCGAACTTTTAAACCATTTTACTTAGTGTAGGAGAGATCCTCAATTCTCGAGCCGGTCACAGGTTATTCTCACATAGACTTTTGTGATTTTTGTTCACCCTTCGCACACAAATGCCGGGAGAGCATTTCAAATTAAGCCACTAGATCTTGCTTTCATTGTACACTTGATTATTCACAAATCATCCCAATATTTGACGTCATATTATCCTAATTAATAACACATTCATTAAATAAACAAATACAAACCAGAATTAGTGATCTCATCCTGAACATCTTCACTGTTCCAAGTTGCCTTAGTGACTTACCAAAGAAATCTGAAAATTGAAAATTCATTGCGGCAACTATATAGGCTGCTGTTTGTTGTGTTGTCCTTCATACTGACTCAGCAAGTAAAGAGTAGCTCATACACACCCATCGTAAAATAAGAGAAACTGGTTTTAGACACTCAAATAAACTCAAGGTGTCTTTTCGAGAATGTGTATCGCGTAACCATGTACAATTTATTCTCTCAAAAAAAGAAATTGCTACGGAGTAAATCTGTTTACAAAAGAAAGAATAAATTCCAAGACATAATGACACCCTCTTTACGTACGCCACTTCTTCTACACTGACGTACTTGTCTCATGAGGTATGTTTCGTAATAAATACACACGATTGCATCGTGAAGTGTGTAGTTACTACGTCATATTGTTTCTGAACTTAAATTCCAAAGCAACTGCTTTTTTTCTGCTCAACGACTGGATATAATATTAAGAACTGTATTTTGCAACTCTTTCTCTTCCTCTTATCGGCCTGTTCTAAGCTTTCGTTTCTTAGCTTGTAGCACCTCAGCATATTTATTATTTCCTTATACTTGATCTCTACTACGTTTTTAAACAGACTAGCTTTTGTAAACCTTTAACACTATCTGTAATATTTCAACACCTCTTCATTATTAAGAATGAGTATACCTATACTTATTATCTTATATTATGCCAAGTTGAACAAGTGATTTCTTTCTTAAACAACATTAACTGTAAGTTTACTATTTTGTAATGGTGACGTAGCCTGTATCCTGCGAGGTAAACCCCGAATTTTGATATATTCGTTTCGTTAGCTTCAGGCATCAAATAATTAATCAAGACAACCAGTTTTCCATCTATTGTTCATAGGAACACGCCTTTTTCAGTTATAAATTATTATCCCATATTACTTTCACGAAGAAAGAACGTGTCTTTAGGTGTACAATACGGCTATGCTATCACTTTTGTGTCTTTGTTTGTCTATGGAATCCAGTTTAACTCTTGAACCAACTGGTCAGTTTCTAAGAAACTTATAAAACTGTTGTGCCATTCAGTTCACCCTCACCATTTAATGCAATTGGTGATAAAATATGGCGGGCGTAACAACGAACGGGATGGGAGAAAACCAGCGTCATTCATTGTGTGTCCCGAATTACTCTAAAAAGATTTTCAAAAAAAATCTTATGAATTGTTTGTAGAATGTAAGAGGACAAGAGGAGGTGGCAAAGACTCTTTCAGCTGTCGACTTCATGACAGTAACGAATGAGCCACTGAAACGAGAAATGTGAAATTTTGTGTGAAGTTAATCATGATCACGATGACAAACTTTTTATAAATTGTCTATTTTTAATTTAACAAGTAAAAATCTTAGTTATGATGAAAAATTCGAGATAATGTCCACACACTTTCAAGCAAACAAATATGTATGTCAGTAAAGGTTTTGTGAAAAATGGAGATAATAATGGTGTGATTATTAAAAGAATTATAATTATAAAAATAAAGACCCCCCCCGTAATTGAAATTAATAAAAACTGAATTGGACTGGAATTTGATCCTATGACCGATTCAGATGGTTTGTAGTACAGTAGCCAATGAGGTTTCTGGTGTGAAAACCTTAAATTTTCCGTAATTAATGACCGTGAACACTACTGTGTTGTGGGGTGTAATGCCGTGGGTTATTTTGGGTACGTGCCGACGTTTTAGAGGAAACTGCTGCCTCAGTCTTTGGACCGTGTACACCAAACTGTGAGGCCACTTATTCCTCCGAAACATCAGCACTGCAGTAGCCGACTGTAGTGCTGATGTGGCCCAACTTTCTGTCGCCTCCATTAGTTGTTGATCTCGGCCGCCTTTGGTCTCTATCAAAAAGCATTTGCCGACTCAGCGCGATCAATAGCTTTTCGTCTGAAAGCATTTTGTGGATCAACCTATCTCTGTGAAGAAGCCTTCTCCCAGATGAAGATAATTAAATCAAGATCGCAAACCGTCTGACGGATTAATTTTTAAAATACTACCGTCATTTATGCCTCAGTGATTATGAACCCTCTTTCAGTAAGAAATTTGTTTTTGTTTGAAACGATGAATTTTAAATAAATGAAACAATTGCCCTTTTAAATGTTCCTAGCTCTCATACCATTTTATATTTGTTTTGTTATTTGACCTAAACTTTATGCATGATGTGCTGTGGTAGACCGCTAAAGATTTATTGTCTTTAGAGTAAATAACAGAGTCCTAAAGTCTGACCACCTGTGCTATAAAGTGTCACGTAGGCCTACCAAAAAACAAGTGGATTTTAGGATGAATGAATAGATGTAGAGGATCCAACAAATAACAAATTTATGACTTCTTGTTTTTGAGGTCATTGAACCCAAACGCTGAGACAGCTGGTCAGTAAAGGACAAAGTGGCTGTTGGAATTTCCCGACGTCACATAATATGGGAAGGATCATAGTAAAGGACAGACGTACCTACAAGAACACTATTATCATGTTCACCTTCTGGGATTTACCCAACCAGCATGCATGTCCAAGAACACAGTTACTAAACTGTAAAGTAGTTGTTTGGAGCAAACATCCCAATGAGAATTTAATGGTCGCTCATCTAATCGTGAATTCCCCACGCATAATGGTATCCTAATGTTCATTAATTTGGTCTCAAAATTCCCTTATTCATTCCTACCCTGACCCATCTGTAACCATTCCACGCACCCAAAATTTTTCATTTTAATAGTTTTAATATTTTTTTCTCCCAGATGTGCCAAGCCGTTAAAATATTTGCTGCACTTGAGGATTTCAATACTATATTTTGTTATCTCTCATTATCTTTCGTGCTACATAACCATTCTTCCACTCTTCTTTCCTATTGGGCAGAAAGTTTGGCCTGGAGGCTAGAATCCTGATAAATGTTATTCACTTCCTCCAGGCAAATCCGAAGATTGTACCGCAACTTTGACCACGAGATTCTCTCACGTTTTTTAAAATTCGGTGTTCTTTTGACACTATAGAACTTGAGCTACTGAGGAAAATATAAATCATAAATAAATAAACTCTTCTGATTCTTTACGTTCTAATCATTGTGTCATTTTGCGAAGGGCCAAAAATTGGAAGTTTTTCCTTGTTTTCAGGTACAAGTGTAGTAGAAGCTAAATGGACTTGTTAGTAGGAATCGTCGATGCAGCGCTAGTAATCGGAATAGTGAAGAAATGACTTAATTCGTGATATGTATATGCGAGTAGACGGCACGGGCTTTCTACTTGACACACTTGAAATACACGTGGATTCAGTGCCGAATGTGTTTCAGTCCACCAGATCACAGACAGCCTCAAAGTGCTATCTACGTGTATTCTTTCATTTTGTGCAAATTTAATATACGAAAAATGGGTACACTTGCATTTCGCATGGAGTAAATTCATTGTACGTTCATTGGCTGTATAATGTCCAGAGAAGGGCACATTTGGTTCACCCAAGCATAAATTGGAGGTAAACTTGCAAGTGGAGTTTAGGTATGCAGAGTTTAACTGAGTGGTAGATAGGATTAATTTGGTGCAATATAGGAAGCAGTGTTGAGCTTTCGCGCCTGTGGCAATAATGTAAAGAATGGAAGTTTCACAGAAAAGAATATTTTAATTTCCATAATTATCACATTGAGTCTGTAGTTAAAAACAGGAAAGGGCGAGTTATGACCTTGCAATAAACCTGCCATTTATCAGTTGGCGCCGATTGTCTGCCATCACTTGTTTTGGACTGGTGTGTTCTGACGTCAGTCGGGTTGCGGCTTGTGAAAATGGGTAATTTACGGGTGCGCGCGCATGCAAGCATTCACATACCGTTCCTTTGTAAAGTCACGTACGTCCTTAGTCGTTTCGACCTTGAAAGTCGTCAGTTCAAACAACGATTTTAAATTTTACGCACATGCGCTTCCAGATAGCGCGCAGTATAAGTAATAAAGTTTAGCATTATTATTGTTGTTACTCATGCTATCAACAATATCATCATCATCATCTTCATCATCGTCACCACCATTAGGAGCCGAAGCATTATCGTTGCTGTAGTGACTAATGTGCTGGACAGCAGAGTAATCTTGTTTCAGTGCCCGGAGCTGAAAGATACCTTTCTGTTTTCCTAAGTTTCAGGCCGGTACTAAGGTTCGCCCAGTCTCCGATACGATGGATACCGGCGTCTCTTTCCCCGGGGGTAAAGCGGACAAAGCATAAAGCTTACCGCTTATCTCCATCTAGTGCCGAGGTGAAGAATAATTGGAGCTATTACTCCGCTCTCCTTATATTTTCATGGCGCGCTCAAGGACAACCTCACTTTTTATTATTATCGCCATCATTGTCATCGCAATCGTCAACGTCACAACAAACTCATTCTCCCATCCATTATTTCATAACTTTCACTAAACCTTTCTTCATATCAAGAAAATTTTCCGATCATAATGCTGCTCATTCCTTGAGAACAGCCCATTGCTAGTACTACTACTACTACTACTACTACTACTACTACTACTACTACCACTACTTCTAATACTACTTTTACTTGTGACAGTAACTGTATTTGTACTGTACCTGCTGATTTATGTGGACCTGAACCTTGGTGTCTCGTAAGATAGAATAACAGAGTGTCTGCAATCTGAATCCTGAGGAGGGCTTTTGAACCGAACAGTGAGAAACGAAGCGGATTGAGAGAATTACATAAACGGGAACTTTAGGGGCTACTGTTTATACAAATTTCAGGGCAATAAATTTGGAGTTCAGATGACTGGAGCGCGAAGCACACAAATAATAGATAATTCCTGACGAAATTAAAGCACTTAGATGAAAGGACAACAATACAATGGGTGCTACAGAAATGGGGAAAAAGTTTTTTGATTTGATTAATGTTTTGGAATAGGGCCCAGTATCGATTTCATGTGAGCACGATAAAGGACTTTAGGGATATTTTCCAGGAAGGAAAACGGCTGTGCTGTGAAGCTGACCATTCATCTCCATCTAAGGCCGAGGTTAAGAAAACATGGAGCTGATTAAAGAGGGACAAAGTTGATCTCACTTGCTTTTTTATTCCATTACTTAATGCTCAACCTGTTTCGGATGTTAATACATCCATCTTCAGGAGCTTGTGACTTATTTTTTGAGTTATTTCATGGGTTGTATTGTTCTGGTACGGTGCGTGTTGGTGTTACGTTGTGGTTTGGCTGGGGTCGTATGGTAACCGGATGCAGGCTGAAACACTAGTGCTTCAGCCTGCAACGTAACACCAACACGCACCGTACCAGAGCAATACAACCCATGAAATAACTCAACAAATAAGTCGCAAGCTCCTGAGAATGGATGTATTAACATCCGAAACATGTTGAGCATTAAATAATGGAATCAAAAAGCAAGTGACATCAAGTTGGTCTCTTTTTATTCAACTATCAAGATGATGCACGGTCCAATAAACATAAAAAACATGGAAAAGTACTTTCACTGCTTCATACGTTTTCAGAGAGTGGAGCTTAATTGAGCACAGATAGAACGTGTGGATGTAATTATCCACAGGGAAGTCACAATTAATAGCACAAACGAGATTATCCCTATAGGCACCTTAATATCCCAGAAGAGCGCAGATTTCATCGCCTTCGCGGCAGTAGCTTTAAATCACGAATGGAAACTTGTAAATACAGAGTATGGACAAAGTGCAGTGTTTTAATGTTACAGCATGTAGTGCGTGCAGAAATCACTTTGTCTTAAAGTTAACATTTTTGAGTTACCACATCTATTCAGCACCGTGTGAAATCTTTGGTCGAATAACATCTAACTGTAGCAATGTGGGAAGTGTGCTCTATGAGTACGTGTCCATACATTATAATACTCAGCAGAATGTTTTTTAATTTGAACCGAATTTTACACTAGGCATGCGAAAAGCTTTATTTTTCTGTCTCGTTTTTTGGATAATTTCGAAGAGTATCTCTGGGCCATGCAATATATAAATATTATAACACAATTATTTGAGTTCCCCCCCCCCCCACAGCAAGCGCATTATATAATGTTACCATTATGACACACATGTAGTCTAACTGGGGGTAATTTTTATGATTCTGTTAAATATATATTTACAAATGCTTAATAAAAATTTTGTTAAATAGTAATACACCATTTAAATAAATATTACGTTCAAAACACAACTGCTCAAACCGGAAAGAATTAATTTATGTAGACATAGTGTTTTATAAATCCCACAAAATCATGAAATCTACATCAGCATAAAAGCACCTGTCTCCTGAAGGCGTCACTATTGATGGGAACAGTAACGTTGTAGACGTCTTGATTTGTCTGGGACACATAGTAATTGGTTTTCCTCGTTTGCCTCGAAATATTTTACGTGGAAATGTAGGAAGCAAAGTTGTCTCAAGATTGGTCTTAGTTCCTATTAAATGCAGATTTATTCATTCATTACGTAGTCTGTTTTCCGGCAAGTCATTAGCCTCTTCCACAGAGGTAGATCTATTACGTCCTCTTTCAATTTACAGTATTCTGTCGTTTTCTTAAGATAGCTGCTTACGTGTTCTTCATCATCTTCCCGTCATTTCTGTCTTTCTCTTTACCTGTCCTTCAATAATGTCACTGCACACATAACCAATTCATTTCATTCGAAATTTAAACTGCAACAAAGGCGCGACTTGCACGTGGAAGCAGCTGCACATCTCTCTCTTAATACTGTACCAGTGTGCAAGCTGATGAGCAGAAATGAATGCCAAGCTTTTCTTAAATATATCCATTATGAATGTTACACTGAAAGTGCAGTTTACTTAATAATGTACCATAATCTGCAAACAAACGTCTATCCTATATTTTCTACATCTGACAACATGTCTCGGTCCTATGACCGTCATCATGATTTAGGAAATAAGGATTACATAGAAAGTGCGTAAAGTCTAAAACTATATGAAGAGTGTAAAACGCAACCACATTTGATAATTTTACCAAATTTTTATTAAACTTGAATATTTCTTTTACATAAAGCACTGTTACTATGTAAATGTCTTTAAGTATTTCGTAGGTGTTAGCGTTATAATTGCAATTACGGTTCACAATATCCACTCTAAAAACTGAACAGTACTCCTTCATCGAGCATAAAAGAAAGAGCCAGTGTCGAATCAGGGTTAAACCAGAAGTTGTTGGAACTATGGAATTATTTTATTGCACGGAATGTGGATAATTTTATATATGTAATTACTGCAGTTCTAATATACATTACTCCTCGATGGATGAATCAAAATAGCATTTCCCTGACGCAACATACAGCAAAAATAGACGGAAATAAATAGCGGGTAGATTTATGTTTATATATATATAATATAAATAAAAAAGATTATTTAAGTTTTATGCATCAAATGACAAAGTTACTTAGTCTTTCGGTTGTCAGTGACTATTCCTGGCAGGTGTGTGTACTTGTGATTCCCCAAATTTTCCAGTCCCGCTGGGCGATCAGGGTGCATTACCAGAGCCTTTTCCATCTTCCGACACATGCGATCCCCTGTAAGCTAGTGCTCCAACAGCCCCTATTCCTTGTCCGTGTTTAATTCTGCCGTACCCAACACAGGCGACCGCACACATTATGGCCACCAACACTATGAGAATTATCTAAAAAAAAAAACCACTGTTTATGAGACCGCGGTCTAGATGTAGTGGAAACAATGCTGCTCTGATATAGTCCTTTGATACACCATATGCACCTAAGAGATACTGAATAATTTTGTGACATAATGCTTAAGTTAAGAAAAGAGCAGTAAATTGTGAATAATTTAAATTATGAATAAACAAATTGCATAACGTTACAAGATACTTTGTATTTGTATTACCTGAAAAACCAAAGATCTTATTAGGAATTATTTATTCCCATTGCACTAAAAAAGAACGTAAGTGTAGTTCTTATTAAAATGCCTTTATCAAAGGCAGGTATATAAAATTCATCAAGTTCCCTTAAGATATTAAAAAATTACATATCTGCAGGTTGCGTTACTTTATGCAGATCAAGGCTTCTTCCACTCTGAAAAGAGTCATTGTGCGACCCAAAGTAAAGTGATGCTGTATTTTATCACATATGCACAAACAAAACAAAATTGACATAAATCTTGGACACTTCGTAATAATGCAAAAACTAAAAGAAGTTATGGCTTATTTAATGTAAGGTTGGCAGTTTTATTCTGATACATCACTACATTAAAGCTAATAAATAATTTGAATTTACATAGAAGTAATAAACAAAATAAAGTTTTTTCTTTAATCACCCTGTGTTCTTAAGACATGCTAACAAAATGCACTGGATATAAAACGCGCGTTTCGTCACTCCTACAAGTTATATCGAAACATTTTTGTTTTGTTATATATTTTGCAATTATTTTGAGATCCCTACAAAGCCGTAAACATTTAATAAACTGCCTTTTGTCGTTGTTGTTTTTGTTATTACTATTGTTGTTGTTGTTGTTTTTGTTGTTTTTGACCGGTGTAAATTGAAGCTGACAGGAATGGACTTTTTGTATAAAACTCTCCCGGCCCAAATTTCATAAAACGTTTTCAGCGGTTATAAACTTTTATTTGCTCACACATGAACGAAGAGACGATACACCAGTTCATGTTTTTTATTTTACAGCTCTAAGTATTTCCGACTTCAACCCGTTGCGAGGCAAAGCCGTTGGTCTGAGCTGGGGCACGACTCGAAGTGTTCGAGAACACTCCTATAAACGCACTATCACAGAAATATGTTATTTAGAAAGGATGTTCGTTATTCATCCTGTCTCTCTTTATCCCCGTACATAATGTTCTACGAGTCGGCGTAGCTCAACCAATAAAATGATTAGGATATAGCAGGAGGAATTTCGACGTTCTGGTGGCTTTCTCTTCTGCACAGGGTCCGAGACCGTTCTGGAAATCGCCAAGCTTTCTTTGTATTATGTATCGGGACATTTACATAGTGTAAAGAGGCAGGGGCGTAAATGTGACTACTTATGAAATAATGTGAAATGCCAACTTGATGCAACAAGTTAATTTTATTGATATATTCTTAGCTCTACATGTTTCTGGGGCATACGCCCATCATCAGGAGCATTAGATTTTGAGTTGCACCATATGGTTTTCTGCACCGAGTTTGTGGATGGATGGTGGTCTTGGGAGCCGCTGCGTATGTCGTGTGTACGGTGCGGACACAGTGTCCCCACCGTACATGCGACCTACGCAGAACTTAGAACCTACTAGTACTTAGAAATTGCAATAAGTGTCTGCTGAGGTCATTTGTAAAGTATTTACACACTTTCAGCTTACGGACTCTTAATGACATGCCAGTTTCTTTCGGTTATCATGGTTAAAAGATCTCTGAGGAAACAGATTTGTCAATACGCATGTTATCTGCGTATGTTTTGATTTTTTGGACTAAATTCAGTTATGCAACTCCATTACTCACCACAATTTTGGTCATGTTGTTCCCCGCAGAACTTTCCAGACTCTTGTTACAGTACTAACTCAAATCAGACGTTCATTTTTATGCGACTCAATCACCGGACTCAGAAAGTAACAAAATTCCCCTCGTAGGTGAATACGTTTTGCTTACATTTCCTAGAAAAACAACTTTAATGTCAATGGATAGGAGGTATGACGATAATATTTTCTTCTTCGAAAATATACTTAACTGCCTAATTTTCCATGTTGTGTACTTCAGAGAATTCTTGAATTTCCTTCTAAGCTTCCATTACCGGAGAGGAAACATATTGTGTAGACACTGAATATGTGAAGGGTAGCCGTCATACCCGTCGTTTTCTCTGGAAAAAGAAAATGTGACTTCATTTGTTTTTCGTTTCATTAGAGTTTTATTATTGTGGAGATAAACCGTGAGTGATGTTGGGGCTTTCGTTTTCTTTTTCATCGAAAACGGAGAAGAAGTTTAGTAAAATCAGCGAATATAAAGGGGTGCACTTTGCTAGCTAAATGGTTGGTTTTTTTGGAGGATAAGTTATAAAAACGATTCTAGGAGTTTCACTTTGTCTGTCCGTCTGTCTTGTCAGTCCGAATGTAGCAATTCGAGAAACGCAGAACTTATTTTTATAAAATCTAATAGTGGCGATATTCAATAAATTCCTAGAAATGTTTCTTTCCCTTGAATCTAAAAACATAATGGAAACTTTGTGAATTCCTAAATGTGTTTCTGCGCGATTATGGAACATAAAACCTACATATTTATCTAAAAAGTTATTGAATGATTTAGAACAAAATGTGTAACAGAAAATTATGAATTGTGTTACTACGTACACCATGGAGCAGAGTCCTTCTTAAGATGCTAACTGGTTTTCAGCTAGGCAAGAAATTCCCTGCATTTTATGGAAGCCGAAGGTGCATTACAGCATTCACAAGTGCCCGCCACCTGTAACTATCCTGAACCAGATCGACCCAGTCCATGCCCGCACATCCCACTTCCTGAAGGTCCATTTTAATATATCCGTCCATCTACGCCTGGGTCTTCCAAGTGCGGGTTTCCCCCATCAAAACCCCGTATACACTTCTAATCTCCTCCATACGTGCTACATGCCCCGCCCATCTCATTCTTCTCGATAAGATTTGATCACCCGAACAATAATGGGTAAGTAGTACAGAACATTAAGCTCCTCAATATGTAGTTTACTCCACTCTCCTGTCACCTCGTCCGTCTTCGGCTCAAATATTCACCTCAGCACCTTATTCTCGAACACTCTCAACCTACCTTCTGAATTGCCTTACCCATCTTTATTTTTTTAAATTTTGCCGAGTTAAAAATAAAAAATGACCAATTAGAGTGAATGTATTCCAATTATCACGTGCACTTTACCGAACTTGTGTTTTCCTTAAGAAAAAATGATCTTATGAAAGTCGCTAGGATCGTCAATATCACGTATTATATAATGCAAGTACATGAATCTCCCTATAACCAGAATTTATATACTTCATGCCAACATAGAGAATCATCGCGCCAAAGCTGTGTCGTAAGTAGTTCCGCGACCGGTCAGGTTCGTCGAGACATTTTTCCATAAAGACGATACTAAAATTGTGAGTGTGGTTCCAGACAGCTCGTTTTGACTTAGAAATTTATTTTTATCTCAATGACAAATTTATATAAAGTATGAAATGTCAAAGAGGTAATTCGATTAGAAAGTAATTTCCCTTGAACTATAGGCAGGTGATCGGGATCATCATCCCCAGTATCCAACGGGAGAGGTGGCGGGGATACACGGATATTTGAAGGTGACTTGAAGAAGTTAAGCACTGAGGAATGGTGAGACAAAGACATTCTCTTCTCCTTAAGTATCCGCTTCTTAGTCAGTAGTAGTCCTTTTATCTCTTTGTCTAGGTCTTGCTATTCGCTGCTCATTTGAAACAATTTCCTCGAGTATCCTAATCCCAGCTGCAGTAAGTCCAAGCTCCCCCCCACACACAATGTCGAAACCTTCTTGACCCTCTTCACACGTTCAGCAAAGTCAGCTTCCTCATTTCCTTCAACGGACCTTTGCTTATCAATTTCAAGAGGGTGGTGGGGCATAAGATTCTGATCACAGGAGTTGAGCCAGTAGAACACATCTTCAACATCGTGCTTATAAATGTTCTGGTTTAGCTTAAAATATAGGGTCTTGGGTCTAATAATGTGAGTTCGAAACAACTTAACTTGAGATGGCGTAAGTCCGGGACAGCTGTACTTCATGACAGTATAATTGAACATGATTTTACAACCGTTAGTTATCACATTTTTTAAAATTGTTCTTTTAGGAACTGTTCGACAGAAGTTATAGTGAACGCGTCATAGTTTTGACACTCACCGTAAATTAAATGACTTCGTTAGAGATTAGATACACCGGCCTCTTCTGATTTGTGGTTTCTTCTGAAAAAAATAACACTTAATACACTCCGTACCAAGAAGAGTGATAGTGGCGAGAGTCTTGATTTTTATTCGGCGGGCGCTTCCTTCAAATCTCAGGCGAGACATCAGCTATTCTGGTTGATGCTGACATCGGGTTTGACTGTGGTTTAGGCCGTAAAAATTTTTTCTAAATTGTTTACGACCTGGTGTTTTATATAATTGAATTACCTGTTAAGTATAAACTTGCTTTGATTTTGTCTATGTCAAATTTATCGCCCACACATAACTTCAAATTTTCGCGAAGTCGATTTATTTTGTAGGTAGATTTACAATAATTTATCTACGTACCAATCTTACAGTCCTAGGTATAATTAATGAATATGAACTAATGTGACTACATGTCTGTATTTTCACTAATTATGCTTCAACTAAATCGCCTGTAGGAAAGGAGCAACTACAAAAGAAATTGACGCTACAACACGATTATTACTTCATTGGATTTTTACCTACCGCTGCAACAAATTGCAAGTATGTGGGGCCATATTGTATAATTATTACAAATATAGAGCAATAAATATTAAATGCCATGGCTGGGTTTATATTTCTGCCTAAATGAGCCCGCATGAAAATTGAATTCATCTTAAAATGCTTACCTTGTACTTATTTCCTTAACAGCTAGATGTAATCATAAATGTATGTACGTCTTCGTGTAATTTTTTTGTAAAGCTTTAACCCAACTCGAATTTGATGTCAAATTTCAGTAGAAATCCCCATTATATTCGTCAACCTTCATGAAAATCAATCAAGTGAGATTTAACCTTCGCAGTTAATTAGTTTGGGAAAGTTTTTCAAATCGTGAATATTTGTATTGCAAATGACGCGTCTTTACACCTCTTTCTCCTGTCCCTATCACCACCGTCCCCAGCACCACCGCCACCGCCACCACCATAACCACCACCAACACCACCATAACCACCACCACCAACACCACCATAACCACCACCACCAACACCACCACCACCACCACCACCACCACCACCACCACG
>Ga0123352_10008747_pt1 | contig 15765 bp, 8 predicted proteins | sample TergutLab28metaG_FD_89700 | JGI IMG/M metagenome (GOLD analysis project Ga0123352, IMG submission 89700) | Labiotermes labralis P1 segment gut microbial communities from Petit-Saut dam, French Guiana - Lab288 P1 | ecosystem: Host-associated > Arthropoda: Insects > Digestive system > Gut ... | reverse complement strand
GTTGTTTTGGAATAACTTTTTGTTTGCAAAGAAGGATCTATTGCCAGCTGCAATTCTTTCTTTTATTTCTTCTTCTATTAAGTTGTCCGCATTCATAGTTGTTCCAAGATATTTGGCGGAGTTTACTTCTTCAATTTTCATTCCTTCTATTTCTATTTCCTTATTCTTCACGTTGGTTTGTACTCTTGAATGCCTCACATATTTTGTTTTATTTTGGTTTATTACTAATCCATATTTTACTGCTTCCTGCTTTAACTTCTGGAATGTATTAATTAGGGCTTGTTTAGTTCTTGTCATTATAATTCATTCTCTATTAAAAAATATCTTTAATTACAGTCATGCTACCACACTGCTGCACAACAAATAACGACGAAGTATTTTACCGAATTTTAATCTAATATAACTTTAGCTAGGCTCTGATGAAGGCTCCCTGATGATAGTCGTGCTAAAAGATCGAAACATGTAGGAGCAAGTTGAAGTGATTTTTAATGCAAATTTTAAAACTTTATGAAGTTTAATAAAGAGTGCATTTGTTGGTGTATGAACTTCATAGATTCTTATATTCATATCTAATTCACTAAAAATTTCAGGCTAAAAGTTGGAGGTATAAATAAGGTATTCATTTTTTTCTTGCAATTTATTGTCTGAAAGCAGTGAGTGTGTAAATTATGCCAGTCAATACTGTAAATTGGTGACTAAAACTTCATACAACTCACTTATTTTGTAACAGGCATTATATTACTTCCGAGACAACTACGCTGAAATATTCAAATTTTATACATGCTTTTTCTGTTTATACAAAACCAAAATATCATAGAAATGAATTTATACATCTGAATCAGTTACTGAGTTCTCATTCTTTGAAATAAGAATATGCATCTCTTTTTCATAAGACTAGGTGCTCAGGTCTGTGTGAATCACAATGAAGTAAGCTTACCTCTTTCAGAAATGATTTGGCCTCATCTGATATGTATTCTGGAATGTTGAGTATCGTATGGCTATGAATACCACCAGGATGACAAGCCAACAAAGCCTGAAATATAAATATATATATATATGTTGAAACAAAATGTTTAGCCTCCTTTTGTCATTTTATAAAAAGACATAAATCTTATGATCCACACTGGCACTTTACAATGACCCACCATCAAAGATACCATGATGGTGGCCACAAATTTCTGGGTGGAAGTAACTCTTAACACCACTTAATCCTTTGCTATAGCCATTTAATCAAAAAGGATCCTGGCACAATTAACTTGCCCAATAAAGTGACAACCGCAGACAAAATTTGCACTTCAAGTTAAGATACATATCTATTCCTGTTTCAGAAACAGTTTCTTCTTCCACAGTTATACGTCACCTCTCACCAGCCCCATACCAATACCAATGACAGTTCCTTTACATCACACTACTGGTCCATCGAGATGAGAATTCAAAAAAACAAAAAAGGTGACATTACAGTATAACAAAGTCACTATAGGTAATTACAAACCTGTGAATGTCTCCAAAAATCAAGAGCAAATATTTGTTATTATTTCACAGTTGGTGCTGAATACACAGCAGTCTGTAAGAGAATTAACAGTCACTTTGTACTACTTATTCGACAAGGTAACCTTCAACTTGATGCATAAATGAGAAAAAAATCAACTGTGTTTACTTTCATACCATGAATGTAAAAACTAGGACCATCAACATGAGTATGACATTCACCATCAAACAAATACAGCATGTGTGTGGCCTAATGCTGAACTGCAGTTGTATTTATCAGAACCTCAATGTGTCCACTTTGCACGCTGTGCATTCTGGGATGACACTTGGAGACTCTCATATCTCACTAATTATATTTCAGTTATATAGTACATGAAGAGAAAAGAACATTTATTCCTTCACTTATTGCAATATCTGTTTAAATCCATGTGTTGCTACATTACTAACCTCATTTTTCCTTCACTTATTGTAATACCTATTTCAATGTGAGTGTTGTTACATGTACCAACCTTGCCAGTTAGCAACTCAAAAGTAAGAGCGCCAAAACTCCACCAGTCCGCTGCTGGAGTAAGGTGAAAGATCCCGTTTACCTCTGGAGCAGCATATAGCCTCTCAAGGGCTTCAGCACTAACTTCACAGTCCACATCAGGCCAGCGACACTTGTATGTAAGGAGAATATGTCCTTTGTCACCTAACAATACATTGTCAGGTCGCAGGTCCCTGCACAAGGAACAATAATTCCTGCAGATTTAATGTGGTAACAAAACCTTCAAAGAAAGTTTTGTTGCAGTACCTTCTTCATAAAATAACAATCTGTATCTAATTTTCCATTTGCTTGCAATAATTAATGAGCCACCATGTACAATCCAATGCAGAAAAAAGGCCATAAACACACCTAAAAAATGTTGTAAAACACTTAATATTATATATCTTCTTGCAGTTGGTTACGGACAGATAAGACTTATTCGAGCCTATTACATTGGTGTATATAAATGTACAAATATAAAAGTTGCTCCAACATGTTTTGGCTGACAATGTAACCTTCATCAGTGAGTACACAAAAAGGTCATATTTAGTTATGAATATGGGAATCTATGCCAGCAAAAATTATGCACAAACATAACCACTAATTTGTAACATTATTAATTTGTAATTTGTCCTACCATTTTATTTACAGATAAAAGCACTTAAAGGAATGCCAAATCACAACTTTTTTGCAGAACTTCCAGTTAGCAAAACAACATACTGAGGTAGCCAAACCAAACCTTACTGTGATTTCCTGCCTTTCTTTGTTGTGAGAACTATTAACCCTTTAAAGGCCAAGTTAAATCCCATCTTCCCTTTCCTAGCATTATTCAGAGCTCACCATATCCTCCACATTAGCAGGTAAAGGGTTAATTACCTGCAGATGATGCCCCACTGGTGTAAAGCATCCAGCGCAACAACTAATTCAGCAGCCCACATACGGACATTGGCTTCGGGCAGACGTGATTTAGGCCGATCTATCATGGACTGCAGGCGTGCAAATTGTTGTGTTTGATCCAGACTGCCAGATAAGCCTCGTCCATGACCCTCAAATACATCCTGCACAGCAGCAGAGGGGAATAACAAGATCAACGCAGATCACAATATCTGTTCAAATAACATCATACAAGTTCACTTCTAAGAATAACCACAAACAAACTGACCAAAAATATATGTTTTAAGTGTTCAGTCAAATAAGCAGAACAAATCTGAATTTCAGCTGGGTATTGTGTAAGAATTGAACGTAATGAACTTATAATATTATGGGAAATGTACATACTAGCTCAGGTTCAAAAACAGCCAAGCACTAGCACACTCACACTTCAGAAACTGTAAACAGTTACTGGGTCTCTGACTGCAGGCACTGTAAAATGTAACTGCATCCTAGGACTTCAGACACCAAAAAAGTTAATTGAGTCTTCAGGTTTCAGATACTGTTACTAGCAGCTGGGTCTCAGACTACAGAAACTGTAAACAGGCACTGGGTCTAAGTGAGTCCTGAGGTACTAAAACAGAAATTGCAGAGGTTTCTAGTCAAACATATATAGTGCAGAGTAATGTATGCACAGTGTAACAACTCTGGCACATAAAATCTCTTGTTTGTCTCTAAAAAACACAGTTGTGGCTTGAACCTTTATCCTCCTCACAGACCATAGGTTGATCTCTAAAATATACTGGCAAATTGCCTAGCATGCCATATGCTGGTCTCTGTGTTTTTGCTTGATAACAATTTAAATGTACATACTACACAAGAACGACTCAGGCTGTCAAGAGATATAACTGGCATTTATACCCATCTCCTGAATGTTAATAAAAGTAATGTGTAGCAGCACATTCATATCTGAATTAAACACACATGTATTTACATACACACAGACCAACAATTGTATGTGGGATGAATTTTCACCTAATTAATTAAAAAATAAGAGACTTTAGTAACCTTCAAGGCTGTGCTCAGAAGACCACTGTTAACAGTTTACTGCAGGAAGTCTGGAAAAGAATACACAGAATCTTTTTGGTTCACTTATTTAGAAATCCATAAGAATTAGTGAAAAAGTATACAGAAAATAATGTGTATGTTTCACTCTACTCTATAACTGTTGTTCAAAAAGATTTTTCACTCCAGCAAGTGTTTCTTGGGTCTCACCCAAGATGCACACAAAACTGCATGTAGGTTTCATGTGAAGTGGTCATTATAACCACCCCAACCAAATGACAATTGAAAGCCTTGCCAGCTTTTGTAATATTGCACAGTATGAGCTGTTCTTCAGTTTCTTCATGTGAAGAGACAAGAAAATGAATTTAATAGGTGCTCCTCCAGGTCACAAACCAGACTGAAAAAATGTGGTACTGTAGTCTACATGATGCCGTGCAACTGTCTGAAAATGTATGTTAGGTCAAGTACAAGGATTACCATTCTGACAACAAATTAATGAACCCACTTATGAGAAATAACCAACAAGCATACATACAGATATGTAAATTCATTATATTATAATATGTAAATTCATTATATTACAACATAATGTAATATAATAAAATAAATTTACATATCTGTATACATACTTGTTGGTTACTTTCATACGAAATCATCAGTGCATAGTCATGAATCATTTAAAATTAATGAACCCACATTTATAGCATCCTGTGATCCCATGATGACCACCAAATTAATTTGCCTTTTATGGAGAACAATAAAGAAACAAAGTATTATACTTCTATTTTTACACACTGCATGGCTAAGGATTAATTCTGGACAGGAATTTCCCCCACTGCCACATGCCCAAACCTGATATGGCATCAGCCCACATCCACAAACCTTCTGTCTTCACATTCTACCCTATAGGCATTAACATTTAACGCTACTTTAGCACACAAAATTTCCTTCTTCCCAGATATCATTACATCAGATACATATGACAACTCCATACTGGATGCACTGGCAGAATCAGCCACTGGCAAGGATGAACCCTTTTACAATACAACTTCCCTTTGCAGATGCATGCAACTAGAAATTCCATACAAGGTGGTCAACAGCTAGTGCTGTAAACTTTCACTCAGAAGTACCTACTTCAAATCTCTGCTAAGTTAGTGCTATCCTGATGAGCGTTACATGTAAGTTTCCCCATTCTCACTAAAAGAATATTTGAATAACACCTTCCAACTGGCTGCGACTATGTCCTTTCACATCCCTACAGCTCACCATTTATAAATACCATCCCATTTCATTCAATACATAGAGGTTATGCAGTTCCAGTACACCATTAAATAAAGCCATTACATGATCAAAGACAATTTCTATGTTGATACAGTGACTACTGCTTTTCACAAGATTTACATGTACTCACATCACTACTGAAGTGGCGTTCTAATGGCATTTTGGCATGTGCTGCAAATGAAAGTCGTCTTCCCACAGACAATTTTCTTTCCTTCCTCAGTGCACTGACTGCTAAAGAGGCATCTTCAGACTTGCATTGTACTACACATATCATATCACCACATTTATTTGTGCCAGACCCCTTCACTGCACCATTTTCTTCCTTTAATGTTAGCATATTAGAGTCGCCATTATCAAGGAATGTACTTGAAATAATGTCCACATTCTTGCTTCTTGCAGTCAGTCCTACTGCACCTTCCTCTACAGCCACTTTCTCATTCTTCAGTTGACTAGCAACTGTTTCACTACTGAGCAATGTCTTATTTACAGATTCAAGGAGTTTCTGAGAATTTTCAACCAAGTTGGTCGTATCCAGACTCTCAAGATTCTTCCATGATAAAAGAAATGTTGGTTCTTGTGGTAAAATATCAGGTACCAAGCTGCAGACAGAATTATTGATATGTTCCTGAGGAACTGTTTGAACAGTATCTGGCAACTGAATTAAACTACTATCTTCTTGAAATTTTGATAATGCAGCATTATTTTCCAATTCCCTACTAAGTTCCTGAATATCAAAAACACATTTCCCTGACACTTTATCACACATTTTGCTACCTTGAATGCAAGATTCCTGACTGCCTACAGTGCTCAGACTATTATTATACAATTCTTCACCAAATCGAAAAAGTTTCTTTGTTGCTGTTGAAGCATAGTCACGGATTAGTTCTAAGTAACTTTGATCTTCACTAGAAACAGAATCTGTGTCATCACACAATTGGACATCTTCACTGTCAACAGATGGAGCTGCACCTCTGTCAGTAGGACATGCAGAGTTAGATCTTACTTCACTAACTTCATCTTGTATCAATTTCTTTCCCAGGTACACATTTCCCATAGTCAGTTCATGTACTGGGGTTGGTGGAAGGGACTGGAAATACGCACCCACGTGATCCCATAACTTGCCACCACTGAAAACAGAATACATAATTTGACAAGCAACTTTATGATCAATATGTACATCTATACTTCCAAAGATTTCCCATCACTGTCATTGTCTTCCCCATTAAAATCCACAGCAGTATCTTCAAACAGACCAATATTGACCCCTTACAAAATCTGATGTAGCAATTATTATATGTCACAGTCATTCTTTTTCACTCAACATTACTAACCTCTGCAGTTAAAGCAGTGTCATTAAATAACCTATGAAATAATCTAATACTGTATCTCTCTGATACATACATTTTTCATATTGAACACAATGAGGGAATTATGCAATGTATATTCCTTACACAGTACATACAAAGTAGCTCCTTACTTGGGTCATTTAATGAAGATTTGTCAACTGCACTAATAAATATGTATAATGCTGAATGAGAAACAAAAAAAAAACACGATTACGAATGATGAAAGACAATGGCCAAACTACACATGACCTACTTCAGGATAGTGATATCTGCCAGCAAGAACTTAGAAAATCCACAGAAACTTTAGAAAATCCAAAGACACTAGAGTGAGGATAGCAGAAATCAAAGTTTATTTTCACAGAAAAGACATGAAATGCAAGAATATACAAAAGTGCTAAAAATATCTGGCTCAAAAATCTAAGTAAAGTATGATGTATGACAGGAAAGCTGGTTATTTTATATACTTCACTTTGTATTTCTATTGTGGTCAAATCAAAGCATTTACAATTGGTTAGACATGCTGCTCTAATAAGAGAAACAAGAATGTATTCAGAACTCAGGATAGGAAACATCCGGAAGACAGACGCTCAGAATATCAAGACATAAATATGAGATGACAGAATAAAAATTAATCTTTAGTAAACAACATTCTCTAATATGAAATGGAGTGAATTTATTTGGAATATGGTTCAGTGATGACAGTCTGAGTGTCAGCAGTTCAAGTTATGATATGAATTAATCAGTGGCGTACCCAGGAATTTTGTTTGGGGGGGGGGGGTTCAACAAATTCAGTTGAGGACAGAAGATAGAACGGGGACCTGGGGGTGGTAGCCCCCTAGACAGGGATTCAGGAGGCAGCTGTAACTTGGTACAAGAAATTTCATTTCATATAGTAAAATTTTTTAAATTTTTGGAACTTTAAGACTATTTATGATGACAACCAATTTATCTCTCATTGCTAATGTAAAACAATTGCGAACCTAGGTAGTTTTAGAATTTTACGGCCTTTTTCCGAACATCTTGGGGTGTTGGTGTCCTAAATTCAGCAATTTTTAACAGTTTTCACAATTGGGTTGAGTTTGGCACGATTTTGGAGGGCCTTCGGAATTTCAGAGGGGGATTTGAACCCCCCCCCCAAACCCACCCTCTCGGTACGCCACTGGAATTAATAACCTGATTAATTGGATAACAGTGTATTAACAGAGTTCCATACCTTGCATGCTGGAGAAGAAGAAACACCGCTGATTCAGTTTCAAAGTATCTATGCAGTTTCACCATGTATGGAACCTCTTGAGGCACAACTGAACATTTCAGATCACTTACAGGACAAGGCGATTTGTGTAACACTTTCATAATGTAGCACTGATCCTCCAATGTGTTTAGCACCAACATGACTGTGTTAATGACACCCAGGACTTTGTAGAACTGAAGCTCTGACAGCGGGTGCTGCAAGTGCGTACTGGGTTTCGGCTGTCAATAAAAATGCTCAGATTCAACCACTTTCAAGTTTACAAGACCACAGACTGGCCATTCCAAGAAGCAATGTCCTTGTTGGGAAGCTAACAGTTCCTCAGCCAGTCAAGAAATTCCCCACATTTTACGGAACCCAAAGGTTCATTACTGTACTCACAATAGCCTGCCACTTGTCCATATTTCCAAGACAAATTAATCCAGTCTCCAACCTCTCATCCAAAGTCAATTTTTACATTATCTTCCCATGCATGCCTAGATCTTCCAAGTGGTCTCTTTCCTTCAGGTTTCCACACCAAACACCCTATATGCTTTTCTCCCTCCTCCCTCACAGTTTGTGAAGGACACAAACCATGATGCTCAACATTCTGCTGTGGATTCCTGTCACTTCCTCCCCCTTAGGTACAAATATTATCCCCAGTACCCTATTCTGAAAACAACTGCAGCAAAGACTCACAGAACAGAATGAAACAAGGTAAAATGGCTTACCAACTGCCACAACAAAAGCAGCACTTCAGTGAAAACTAATCCAATGTAAACAGTTCTCAATGCCAAACAGCAGCTTGGTAATAGCACAGAATTTTTCAACAGAGGCTAGCTACCACACTTATCGAGTAACTAGCATACACATTATAAATAGAAGCTATTTCTCAACCAGCATGCAGCAGTTAGCACTGAAATTGTGAATAGTGGCTACTTCCCAAACAGCAGGCTCACAGTATAAAAACATATATGTATATATTTTTTCCTGATAACTTCTTTTGAAACAACTGAGATATTTTAATAAAACTTAGCATGAACATCATACTAATAATGCCCACTTAATTTTTAAACAACTTAATTTATTGCCATTAATAATACCAACAAGTCATTCATATTTCAAATAACTGAGACCCCTTATTGTGGGGTACTTGTGCTTAATCAAGCAACATGCCATCAAGAGGTATAGGGGAAATGAAATACATATAGCACCATGCATTTCTTAACCTGCCCACTAGATGGAGACAAATGGTCAGCTCTACCCCCAATGTAAAGGCCCCTAGATCCTAATGGCCAGGAGGATTGGTGGGCCTGGTAGGACAGACAAAATTTTGCCCCTGGCAGGAAATGAATCCCTGTAATCAGTCATTACACTAAACTACTACAGAATATCAATATATGTATTCTGTTTTCTGCAGACCTTAAAAGAAAAACATGACAGCTTCTTGCAGTCTCATTACAAACCCGGTTACAACAACATCAGTTTATAGAACACCTCATCAACTGCAACGGATATTCTATGGTATCAATTAATTCCTCACTGTTAGCCATAACATTATATTCCTTGGTTTGAACAACACTCATTTATAATGACACAAAATATATAATCTCTTTCGCAACATTGTAACCAGTTTGAATGTCTTTAACTTCCTGTCTGCTGGTGACAATCAATGAATCACTGGAGAAAAATATGTGATATACTGCACGTAGATCAATCATGAACATACTTGCAAAATTATGTACAATACAGGTATGGCAGGTATACAAGGGACAATGACATCAAACTTCAAAAACATATCAGACAAATGTAAAGTACTGAAAGTATACACTGAACAAAATAACTCAAAAACTGGATCAAGGGTATCAATTTATCATTTCTGCTAGCCTAAACATACAGACTGAAATATCTGAAGAACAGCGGGCATCATAATTTATTCCTGAAATTTGTTCAACATAATTATTGTCAAATAAATGCCCTCAGTCTTTCAGTAAAATACCATAACACTTCCAGAAGATAGTTGGCAGTATGTTTGTAAGCATAAAGTTCAACTAAATCTTAAGATTCTTACATCCCACAGTGATAATTCTGCAGACTTGGATGCCAAATGTTGATTGTAGAGCTTCTCTGCCTGGAGAAGATACTGGGCCGTTTTTTCTCGAACAACTTGTTTTCGTTTAATATCAGGATCACCTAGGGAAAGAAATACCATACTGCCACTAAACAAGGTGTAATGCATTAATGATCAGTTGTTAAGTTCTAAGGCTTGATAACACATGGAGAAACAGCATATGTATGCAACCCACAGGTTACTTGTGATAAGATACCTTCTTCAGTGTTACCCATCTCTGTGGTTCACATAAATAATCATATGTAGGTACAACACATTACATCTATATAAATTCTAAAGAATTACGCTGTTAAACTAACATATGCTAACCATCAAAATCACAGTTAATGAAAAGGGAACAACTTATTCTAACACTGAATTGGTTTCATGTCAATTAAAAAACAGTATGCTACATGTAATGTTGTTGTCTATAAAATACAAATATTCAAGAGTTACAGGTTCCACAAAAGACACAAAAGTCAACAAAAAAATAGCAATAGCTAGTCAGTTAAGGGCAGAATAGTGCCATATTTTCACAATAATGACCATTGTAGGAATGTAACTGAAGACAGTAAATCAGTTTGAAAAAATTAGAAACAATTTTTTATCATAGGTGAAAAGGCCAACTTTTTCAGCAATCAGGGGAAGTGTTTACATTCTTATACTGCAAACCATACCTTGAACACCACCTAGAAGAAATGCAATGGCAGTCTTGTAGAATGCAAATGATGTGTCATAATCTCCCTTGGCTTCACACAGCTGTGCCTGTTCCACATAGTTAGCTGCTTCCACAACATAGTCAGCACACTCCTGGCTTACACTGCCTGGTGCTAAGCATGTTTCAAAGTTCTGATTTTTGGCTGCAAGTGATCTCAAGGACAATTCTGTTTGAGTCGAACATGGTTTTAGGTACACGTCATGCCGTAGATTGGAATTGGATTTTGATTCAGGCAACTGCAAGGAATACTGTCCTTTGTCTTGGTTACTGGAGTGGGTAGCTTCCCCTGAAGAAACATTTTTTCCTTCAGAAATGGTGGGTGATAATTTTTGCAGGTGCGTTCCTCCATCGATGCAGATGCCAGACTGGGAATTTTCTGGACAGGGTGACAAAGAAAGCAACCAACTATTGGTCACCTGAAATTTTTAAAACAGTAAGTATAGCAAAGTTGTATTCAAGTACACTTTCCTGTGCCATGTTATGCCTGCATCAGTTTTCTTCTGCCCTGTAATTCCTGCCTCTGTGGATCAGTACAGCACATATCCACTAAAGAGAATGTACTGACCCTAATCCACTTCATGCAGAACCATTCACCGCAGGGCAAAAGAGAGCAACACACATTCACAGCATTCTGGAATCCATTACTCCTGTCTCAGAAACCTCTTGTGTAAGAGTTCAACTTATCTGATAACATCAAAACAGAGTTTTTTAAATGCATGCCAGATTAGGCTGGCAACAAACAGTTCAAAAAATTTGAGTTTCATTACAAATGTTCACAATTTCAGTCTTAAGAGATAAGAAGAACTGAAATTTTGAAGTTGGGCTGAGAATACTTACTTGAGTGTGCAAAACGTTCTTCTCATGTTCGTGCTGGTTGCTCTGTAAGGGCTGTTTTGTTGGAGTCTGCTGCAATGGATCAAAAAACTGCAGATCTGCACTCTGTAGAAAACAAACAAGATAGGCAATGTACATATAAAGCAACATTAAGGTGTGTTTGTGCAACCAGTGTTGCATTGGAAAAGCAATAATTATTACATATTCTGAGTGTGTGACTGTATTATTAGGTACCCAGCATGCAATGTGCACCACATCACATAGTGTCATCTGTGGTCTGCCCAGCTCTACTATATTTTTCAACATTATCACATAAATGGCACAATTTTCAAAAAAACGTAACCAAACATAAATGTGTGTTTTGATTTTCCCTACAAAGTTTGTCTGAAACATTTCTCCTTCTAACAAGAACTGAGTGAGATATGATCAAGAATTGTATATTGGTCTTCATGTAAAGTACCCATTATAAGTGTCCGATTCTAAAGAAACTTGAATTTTTTTGACAGATTTTTTAAAAATACTTCAATATCAAATTTCATTAAATCTGTCCAGTGGGAGCCAAGTTGTTCCACGTGGACGGACAGATGAACAGATGGACAGCCATGACAAAGCTAGTAGTCACTTTTCACAATTTTGCAAATTCGCCTAAAAATTATTAAAATTTTACTGTCACACTATCATATTATTACAATTTCACAGGTGATGTAACGAAGGGCAGCACTTGATGAACTGCAGTTAGGACAAACTACATACTTGCCGAGTTCAACTACTCACAGTAACAAGCAGTGCTTATCACTTACTTACCAAAAGTTGTCATTGCACACAGTGCAGCTGTGAACTAAATTTCTAAGTGTCTGTCCCCAAAATGTCATTTGTACCATATACTCAGAAACATATTTTTCATCTGCACCACAAACCAGGATAACTATGTACAGATGTTCATAATATAAAATTTTACTTAACGAAAATTACAGTCTGGAGAACCAAAGATATCTCTCTATAAATTTCAATACTTGTTGCAAGACTGGAGTTGCTCAAAGTGGTATTCATGAAGACTTTTAAGCCTTCTGGAATGGTACGTTGTGCTGCCCAGCAAACAGTAATTGAAATTTTGGCATTGGGAGGGGGAGTGCCTCTTCCTTAAGCATCAAAAAGGCCAAGAACATGGCCTAACATCCCAGAAGACTTGAATCTTGTTCTGTAATTATCACTTGTGTTCTAAGGTTAGTACATGACATTTGAAGTGAATCAATCCAACAGCTGGTCAGGAGAGGGTGATGAAGAAAAGAACTGAGAAATGAACCCTGATAATTAAGCTCATGGCCAGGTGCGTCACTGGCTCAGTTACTGTACTCAGTGATGAAGAGAAAAACTGAGCAGGAAAGCCTGAACATTGGGCCCAGTCAGTCGCTCTACTGACCGAGTTACTGCACCAGCAACATGCACAACAAAACCAACTTATAACAGAATGGTAATGGACCTGAACATTTTTCCACTTTATTCTTGCTAACAAATGTTAAACAGTGCACCCTGTATACATTCATAAGCCATACACATTTAATGCTACAGATAATCACAGCACTTTTACCAATCAATACACATTTTCAGTGAGATCCATTTTTCTCTTCTCTTTGACTTCCTCATTTTCATTTCTTTCTTGCTTCTTTCAGTTTTCATTAAACTTGTAGAAACAAGTTTAACCATTCTTCTGTTTCTGACATAAACATTCCTCCCCAAAAATTCCATGGACACAATATAGAAATCAATAAACATTCAAGCAGACTATTTCCCTCTACTTCCTGTTTTTTCTTCAAGATTTCACAGTCACAGTTCCCAATTATTACAATTAATTTGAACAACGAACATACAAGCAGACCATTTCCTCTTTAATCTCCTTTTTTTTAAGATTCCAAATAAAAAAGTTTCCAGTAATTAAAATCAATTTTAATAATAAACATTACAACAAACTAACCCCCTGCTCCGTTCCTGTTTTTACAGCCCAATGTTAAACATATTCCATTGCTTGGAATTAATTTTGCGCAATTTTTGATCCCATATAATCAGTACCATGGAAATTTTCCAGTAGACACAGATTTCTGCTTAACATAAAACCAGGTTCAACTGCATGCTGTTTCATATATAACAGAAAAGCTCTGATAGCTACTGATGAACGGAGATGAATGACAAACATGACAAACCTGCAGTGGCAAGCTGATTGCACTGCCACTCAGTGCAGAAGTAGAGTCAGTGTCAGTAAAATTGGTGCCTTCATCTGAACTATGTGAACTCAAAGAGATGGAGTCAGCCTGTTGAGGAAACTGCCACGTACCTCCTAGTTTCAGCATGGGGCCTTCAGCTTCCAACCCAAACCTAACATAAAGTTCCAGTTACAAGAACTCAATAACACTGATTCATAGGCATCAATCATGCACCATCTGTAAACTGAATGACCTCAATCAAAGAAAACTGGTTAAATGGGCCCAATTCAAAATTCTTTTATTATAACCAAGCACAAGGAGTTGTTGTTACAATCTACACTCAAATTCACATGGGACCTGGTAGAAATCTCAACCATGAAGCAAGATATCAGCTCTCCTGGCTGAAGTTTACATGGTTCAACCCAAACTCATTGTGCTAATGTCAGGAAAGTACCTTGAAACTGAACACAAGCTTATCATTCCTACATCAGGTGGTAATACACGAAATCTGCAGTTTAAAGATCACTGTTAAATATTCTAAGAATCAATCAATTATTCATTCTCTCATAAGATTTGTTACGGACAGAAGATAAAAATGTGAGTGCATATACAACAAATTTTATTGACTATTCCATTCCATTGGGATACAATACTGTGTCACTGGATAAGCAGTTCCTCATGTTTCCAAGGGATGTAGTGCCTTTATCTTCAAGGATCTAAGACATCTGAGACCCAGAAGAATGAAATCCTCACTCACAATTCTGTGGAATATTTAAACTATACAAGTGTCATCTGCAACGTTATAATGTTACATTGCACACTGTACTACAATTAATATGTCACAGGTATGAGACATGTTCAGCACATAAGGTTACCTAGCCTGCAACTTCTGTGTTAATCAAGCATTTTACTTTTTAGCAGGGGACAGCACCTGTAGCAGAGGTAACAAACAACAGGTGCCACAAATGTCAGATACTGTTCAGGGGGACAAGTTGATGTGCAATGGTCTTTAGTTGAGGCATCCCCATTGTGTGTGAAACAATGAAGTAAAGGGGCAAAGTAAGTCAGTCAAAACACAACTAGTTTATTGGTTAGGTGTTAATGAAACAACATGTTTCGGCCTACATGGAGCCCATCATCAGGTTTACAAAGTTATAAGAGACTAAATATTGCTTGTGTGTGGCGGATGCTGAGATCTCATCATCAGGCCTATAAATTATACATGAGACATAAACTGCATGTGAGCAGGTAAGGCAGTGGACATGCATTGGTATCCTGGGCAGGGGTCTTTCCCCTTGGGCACTGCCATTGTTGGCGTTGGGGGGAGGGGTCCGGATTGCAATTGGCAGGTCTATATGTCTCATATCTGTGGGAAAAGATCAAAAAACTATATGTGAGGGGGAACAGTAGGTGTGGTGTCATGATCACTATCTGGGATAACCTGAGCGGTACTTACGTGTGGCATTGGAGATCTGTAGAATAGACGTCTTGTTTTGTCTATTCTACGGATCTCCAATGCCACACATAAGTACCACTCAGGGTACCCCAAATAGTGATCATGACACCACACCTACTGTTCCCCCTCACATATAATTTTTTTATCTTTTCCCATAGACGTGAGATGTATAGACCTGCCAATCATCATCCGGACCCCTCCCCCCAACGCCAACAATGGCAGTGCCCAAGGGGAAAGACCCCCGTCCTGCATACCACATACGCACGTCCACCGCCTTACCTGCTCACATGCAGTTTATGTCTCATATACGAGGGTAAATCAATAAGTATCCGCACAGGTGTTATAATTTTTTATGTGTTGGTGGTACTGTTTTCTGCGCGCGCATGCTAACAGATAGCACCTCTGTCTCCACTTGTGGAAAGTTTCAGCGTCATCACACAATTTATCTTTGCGCTGTGACACAATGTCTGCGCCACTGTCCGTGTGCATGAAGGAAGTACAGCGTGGCGTGTTCCATTTTTTGTGGTCTGAAGGTGTAACAGGAGCTGAAATCCATCGAAGACTATCAGCTCAATATGGGGACAGTGCTTTACCACGGCGAAGTTTATACGAATGGATCGAGAGATTCCAACACGGTCGGACGAG
>Ga0123352_10008746_pt1 | contig 15766 bp, 12 predicted proteins | sample TergutLab28metaG_FD_89700 | JGI IMG/M metagenome (GOLD analysis project Ga0123352, IMG submission 89700) | Labiotermes labralis P1 segment gut microbial communities from Petit-Saut dam, French Guiana - Lab288 P1 | ecosystem: Host-associated > Arthropoda: Insects > Digestive system > Gut ... | reverse complement strand
TATATATATATATATTTTAAATGTTCCATCTTCCGTTCATTAAACAGATCCGTAATATATATATAATGTATATATATATATACATATATACATATATACATATAACCACAAAATCCATTTCAATGTTCATAATGTATTTCATTCACTAAATTCTCACCAACATGTTTCGGCCGTTATTGCGGCCATCTTCAGGGTGATGTTATTGTTACAACAATACAAAGGTACAAATGTGGTTAGCTGTGTTTCCGTCACTATAACAATCAGCTGAAATTGTAATAGTGTTTAATTGTTATAGAGTGACTGCGACACAGCTAACCACATTTGTACCTTTGTATTGTTGTAACAATAACATCACCCTGAAGATGGTCACATAGCGGCCGAAACATGTTGATGAGAAAATAGTGAATAAAATACATCATGAACATTGAAGTGCATTGTGTTGGTTATTTATATATTAAGGTTATGTAATTTGGTTACACAACAGACGGGTGTACGGAGCTACGTTTATCTGCCCATCCACAAGATCCATCTCTTACAATCACTTCAAGCCTGCAGTAAACGGAACTGTTTTACTGGTCTACACTAAGAGGTGACATTTCATTGCTGGTTCACGCTATTGCATCATCAAATATGACTCAGATAAAACTGAAATGAAGCTCTCCGGTGGCAGAATCCTAAGATTCTGCACATCTAATACCAAATGCCCGTCTACCATCAGTGATCACAACACACCTCTCTTAACATCCATCATCTTAAGGTTCTTCAAGAAGCTTCCCCATCAAACTCTTCACACCGTGTTCTCGTCTTTTTTCCTTTCTTGCACCGTTTCCGGTACTGCTGTAAACTGCTCGATAGATAAAAACTTTTTATATTTTTTCCCTCTTTCCCTGATAATCTTCCAGTAGGCCTTATCTGTCTGAACCGTCTGTTACTGTATCCTTCAATGGGTCTCTTTCTCGCAAAATGTAATTATAATGCCCTTCGCGGCATTCTCATTCTGTCCACTCCTTTTTACATGGCAAAATCACTGCAGTCGTTTATCTGAGTTCCGACATTTTCTCAGCAAAATTCATTTCTTCTCTTTATTCCGTTCTTGTTTCCCCGTCAGTATTTCTCATAAACAATACGCAATATCTACTGCCTGGATTCTATGTTGCTTTTTTTTTTGTAAGTTTTTATGTTTCGGCGCTGAACGTTATCTGTTTAAACCATAGCCTACTGTCAGTACAACATTTGGAAGAACTACGAGGCAATGTGTAAGCCAATAAATGAAAATGTTCACTGATTTAGCCAGTCCCAGCAAGCTGCTGTGGTGACTGGCACACCTGCGTGTCCTCACCGCAGCACGTAACCGCTTACACTGCATTTATTTTACCGGAAATCTGCACAAAAACAGAATGCGCACTGCAGCGCTCTCTTGCGGCTGCTGCACCGTACTGATCCGAACTCAAACGTCGGACCGCAATGCCGGATCCATGAGGGCTCGACAAGTGGCACTGGAATGTGCAAGTGGTTCACAAGAAATCTCATGTAACGGGTGCCATCATACCTTCTGCATGCCATGAATTCTTATTATAGCAGTTTTCAAGCGCAAAAAGTAGGACTGTTCTGGCAAGATTTATTTTACATTTTGAAATGTTTCAACTTCAATATCATTTTCGCTCTTCAAGGAGATTGTAAGCAGTTTCACTCTCCAGGAAGACTTATGCCGTCTTATCTTCATGCTGGACTCTATACCAAGCCTTCGCCTTAATACTGATCTTCAGGAATAAACAGAATGGCGCACGAAAACGTAGCCCGGACTTTCGTGTCAATGTCATTAACAGTTTTATTAACAAAACAAGGATTACAAATATTATATTGCATTTTAAAAGTTATTTGGTTGTTCTTCAAGAATATTAGTTGCCGTTTTAAAGGTTGTGCTGAAAATGGTCTCCACCAGCAGCAAGGAAAAGCGATGCGGTGCTAATTCTCCGTGCGCCACTCCGTACAAACGGTTTCCATCTTCAGGGTGGCACAGCAGGCTCATCACGACATAACCAGTTTTCATGTTCAGAGTCACATCAGAAACCTCCATCTTCGGAAGAGTAAAGGGGTCTAAGCATTTTTAACCTTCAAGAATGCAGGCGCCGCCTTCGAGAATACTTACTCCATGGAGCAGAATCCTTCTTGAGAAGCTAACCGGTTTGCAACCGCCACATCCCACTTCCTGAAGATTCATCTTAATATTATCTTCCCCTCTATGCCTGGTTCTCCCCAGTGGTCGCCTTCGAGAATATGCAGTATAAAAGACACGCTGCACCTAAGGATATAATGAATTCAGGCCAACTTCAGCTGACTGACAGTGCCAGTATCTAGCGCAATTGTGCAGTTATTTCCATGCCTGTGGAATGGATTATTCTGGCCGTTTCCCTTAGCCATACGAAGCAAGCCGGCGAGCCGGGATGGCTCAGTCGGTATAGCGATCAGCTATGGGCTGGACGGTCCGGGGTTCTAATTCTAGCAGGAGCAAGAGATTTTATCTTCTCCAAAACCGTCTAGACAGACTCTGGGGACCATTCAGCCTCGCAGTCAGTGGGCGGCGGGGTTACTTCCCGGGAGCAAAGCGGCCAAGGCGTAAAGTTGACCACTCACCCTCAATCTAGAGCCGGGGTTAAGAATGACTTCACCTATAACTCAGCTCCTCCTACATGCCTTCGTGAAGTAGACAGGGACTTTACCTTCATATTATGCAACATTTCCCAATAATGCACACTGCACGAAGACCTACCCTAGTCATGCGATCAATTATAGTAACTTCTCCACTTACTTACTTACGTACTTACTCTATGCAGCAGATCCCTTCATGAGAAGCTAACCGGTTCTCAGCTAGTCAACAAATTAGCCACATTTGATGGAACCCGAAGGTTCATTATCGCATTCACAAGTGCCCGCCACCTGTCCCTGTCCTGAGCCAGATCCATCCAGTCCATGCCCCCACATCCCACTTCCTGGAGATCCATCTTAACATTACACCCATCTACGCCTGGGTCTTCCAACTGGTCTCTTTCCCGCAGGTTTCCCCACCAAAATCCTGTATATACCTCTCCGCTTTCCCAAACGTGCTACGTGCCCCGCCAATCTCATTATTCTCGAACATCTACACTTGATATTTTAAACAAATTAAAATTTATTTACTTGAATTTCGTTTACATTTTTGGATGTAATCGGTAACACCGGGTTTTTGCCTATACCTGATATAATATTGCTAAACGTGTTATAGATACACCCACAAAAGATGATTTAAGCGTTAATCGAATCCATGAAGAAAAACAGTTTGAATGCCTCTCGGTTTATTTAGGGGCGTCTTCAGCTGCTGGAAATCGTATAAAAAGAAAAGGGGTGGCTAAAGAAAGATAGTTTCGTACAGTCTGCCCACAGGTACTAATACAAACCACAGAATGCCTCTTAGTATAGCCCGAATTCGACACAAGATACGAACCTACAGACTCCCCGTAATGAAACAGGACATGTCCACACCACATAGCCTGCACGGTGAGCGAACAGAATTCACGAGCTCCGGGCTGTGTAATAAACGCTGAATGAACACTGCAATTCTTTTCGGGGCCAAGAGTTCATGGGTTACGTTTCAGTAAGCGCGGTTATGAACTGGCGTCTCCGAAGCGAAGTGTTGACTATCAGACATTTTTTTGTGCGGTCGCCCCGTCCCAATCATGAACTAAATACACGCATTCCTCTGTAACATCGTCGGGCACGCCAACCAGGCGCAGCGTCACTAAGCAAATTTTACACACCAAAATCTTGATGTATGTACCGTGCATTTTGTAGAATTTTACTATATTTGCCCAACAAATCTGCATTTGTTGGGCAAATATAGCAAAATCTTACACATCATAATTCCTAACAACAAGGCTTGAAAGTACAACCGAGTATGGACTGCTTTCATATGAGCATACTGAAGGAATGGGCAGGGCGGGAAGGACCACCCTCTCATAATCCAGATGTCTTTTGTTTTTTTCTCATTGCTGTTGGTCTCATGTCCAGAGATTTCATTGCAGTAAGCACTGAAGAAATTTCCCACCACACCCTTTCAGTCTGTTACCATCATTTCCCAGTGCACTTTAGAATCATCCAATCAATAACAGGAGCCATGAGCTTATTAACATTAGAGAGTGCATGTAATGCTCAAATAAATTCCAATGTAAAAATCCCCACTGAGAAGCTGGCGGTCGCTCGGCTAGTCACACAGTCCCTAGCCCTTTATTGAACCCGGAGGTTCATTACTGAATTCACGACAGCTCACCGCTGGCCGCTATCCTGACTCAGAATAATCCAGGCCGTAACAACAAGACTGTCCCTTTGAGATCCATTCTAACATTATCCCCCTTTCTACGCCTACTGATCTCTTACTTACTTCCTTACTCATGGAGCAGAGTCCTTCTTGAGAAGCTAATGGTTCTCAGCTAGTCAAGAAATTCCCGCATTTTATGGAAACCGCATTCACAAGTGCCCGCCACCTGTCCCTATCCTGAGCCACATCGATTCAGTCCATGCCCCCACTCCCATTTCCTGAAGATCCATCTGAATATTATCCTCCCATCTGCGCCTGGGTCTTCCAAGTGATCTCTTTCCCTCAGGTTTCCCCACCAAAAACCCGTATAAACCTCTCCTCTCCCGCATATGTGCTACATGCCCCGCCCATTTCAAGTGATCTCTTCCTATTCAAAATATAAACTGTTGCTTTATCCTTACCGGATTTTCAAATGGCAGGTAATATTACTAACGAACAATGTTACAATATCCTAAACATCACTGTAACACAATTACGACAACAACAACGAAATCCTGAAATTAAATTTCTCAAGAAGAGGTCTCGTGTGTGTGTGTGTGTGTGTGTGTGTGTGTGTGTGTGTGTATATATATATATGAGGAAGTATTTATCACGTAACAAGAAATATGCCATTATTGGTGACCAGAACTTAACACTTGTACATTTCTTGATGAAGTGAATACATAGAAACATTATTTCGAAAAAGTATGTGACTGCATGCTGCGAATTAAAAACTTCCTGGCATTTTATGGACAAGCTTATGGCTGTCTGTCTGTTTCCGTACAATAAGCGCGGTATATTTTAATTTGCTCAATAGCTGGCAGCTACTCAAAAGGTCTCTCAGTACTATGGAACTGCTAAACCGGTTCGCCCAGCTTTTAGGTTAGGACACCCAAGTTTGACGAAGAAGCTGTTATACAATGCCGTCCCTGTTACAAAACTCGGACTGCTACAATCGCGGTGTTTGATGACGCACTGGAAGCACCACCACTTCCTACTTAGTGAGACAGTTGCTGCTTCCAACCGGATGTGGGGGAGTAGACAATTCTCCCTTACAGTAAAACCTGCAGTCTCTTGGCGTGGAACAATGACTTAAACCACAACATATCACACTGACACTCAAACTACAGTATATTCTGCAGAACTGCTTAAAACAAGACACGTACACCACAGTACCTCCCAAACTGAATTTTGTAGAGCTGCCTAAAACATAAGGCATCACAGTGACTTCCAAACTGCGTCCTGTACAACTACTTAAAACACGGCAGATCAAAGTGACTCCGAAACATTACTCCGTAGAACTCCTTAAAACACGATATATCTCAGTGGAACCGCAACTGAATTCCGCAGACCGTTAAAAGTACAAGTTTTTACAGTAACCCCCAATTTGTATTATCCAGAACAATTGCTTCCCTAAGGCGTTCCCGTAGAATTCACGAAGACATATACATAGCTACCAATTTCATTCTGAAAATTACTTACATTCTAATTGGCTGCCGAACTATCGAATAAATACGTAACTATTTATTGAAAAACTAGACGTGCAGGGCGCCAGTAAGTTGACTCAAGAGCGCCTAGAGCGTTCAGAAGGTGCCTGGCTCGAACCAAGGCCGGAAGGCAAAATATCTAGAGTGAGGCTTCCGTGGTTTTCCTCAGCTCCTCCAGGCGCATTACGTCACGATCACTATATTCCAAACCATTCACAACTCAGCAATTATCCTAATATCAGACAGATGCTACAGGACTGTAGTCCGAGCTACTGAAAGTGTCGTTAAACAACATAACAGTAAAGTAAAAACAACAATTAAAAGTAGATCTACTTGCCTAACATAGCAAATAACGAAAGAATTATATTAATTTGATTACTCTGCGTGCTGTTTCTTCATCAGGTAATTTCACTACTTCACTGCACTGTACTGCATGCTTCACACGACACATTAATCTTCAAGTGCAAGCACTTCATTACAGCCAATCACATGCAAGTCAGCTTCACTAGTACTTGGTACGCACTAAACCATTACGATTACAACGATTCGAGTACCGCTTCAAAATTTACAATGCGCATGACAATAAAAGTGGATTCAACAAAGAATATTACTGAAGACTTCCGTTGCCGACTGCAGCTCATGACGAATGTTATCATAAATAAATAAAGAGGAACGAAAAGTAAAAACTGCAGATAGCAAGGCGACGCAAAAACTAGGTTTCTAGGGAGATAAATGACCCCAATACTGCGGATTGAGCCCTACAACGAACAGATATTAACCAAAAATAAGCAGGTTTCAGTACAGAATAACTTGGATGGTGGTCTGCAGGGAGACTTTTCGGTTGTGCGGTTAGCATTCCTGTTTCCTACTGATACGTCCCAGGTTAGAACCTTGGTTCGGATACCGCATATAGCAAGAATGTTTGTGGTTTTACACAGTTATTTCATGCGAATACTTTGACAGTCCTATAAAACAGGCCACAACAAATTCCTTCCACATTCTTCCCAGGTCACCATACAAACATTCGATGCTAGCAATTGAGAATCGTTAAACAGCGAAAGAATTAATCTCTGAAGTGGCGTTGGAAAAAAAATAAGCAGACTGACATGTCGCACCACCATGCGTTCATTTTATGCTAGTAGCACAAAGAACGCACAAAAAATAGTAACAGACTAGCCGTTTGGCTTAAAATAACCTCCAGTTTCATTTGTAGGTTCTCACGGAAATGACTATGAAGACTGCTGTATTGTGGAAAGTGACGCTCTGTGGCTTAATATACAGTACAAGTATCGCAGCTCCAGAGGAAAGGGCTATCTACAAACTAAATGGGTCTAATCCCAGAAGAAGGCAGCATTAAACTGAAACAGGCCTATGCCTGGAGTTCTAATGTTTCCACTCGTGAATCAAGCTGGTCAAACTCATCATCAGGCTAGCTGTTCGTATTCCAAGCACAGAATGAACACGTCTTGTGTGTCTACTTTTTACGCGAGAAGATACAATTTCAAGTTTCCTACACTCAGCAGAATTAATTTACTAAGGGTATTCAGTTAGGAAGATGGAGCGTAATTCCAAGTGGCTCGTTTTCAGACGGATATTGGTCTGCTAAACTTTCGGTTATTCAGCGAGACGTTTCACATTCAATGCAGATGCTCTTGAATGGTGGGCATGCACGGATTTGGTACAAAGCCGTGCCTGAGGAAAATAATGACAGGTAACGAAATTTCCGCAGAGCGTTTGTTTGTTATGCTCCCTAGATGTTAAAATTCGTGCATACTTTCCAGAAAAATACTATTTCCCCTATCTTAGAAACAGACTTACCATGCATCATCATCATCATCATGTTCTTCGAAATATCTCCAGCGGGAAATTTAAATCGATATACTATCTCTTACAAGTCGATACTCGATGCTTACAATCGCTCACACTCGATACTCCATGTTGGAGTGTTTCGTCACGGTCAGCTTTTACTATATATTGAGTACAGCCTGCTTCATTTATAAAAACGATTTCTGGGTCTCTATGCGTAAATCACAGAGAACAACGGTTTTCAGTGTAAAGATCACTCGTGGGAGCAGATCATATCTCAACGTAGGAAGGTCGTCACATAAAGTATCTGTTATTGTTGTCCCATTTTAACGACAATCGGAATGTCGGCAAATTTTAGTAACAAAAAATCACAAACATAAAATCTCAAGATGATGTGTCCAGTGGGAGTCAATCTGCCCCATAGGGACGGAAAGACGAGCAGACATGACGATGCCATAGTCGATTTCGCAAGTGCTAACAAACGCGCCTAAAATAGCTCGTAAACATGCCGATATTTGAATAGGGTACCAAAAATACACAAATCAAAGACGAGAACGTTACAGAAAACTGCCCAATTCTGAAGAATATCGTCAAATCAGCTGCTAAGGTACTGACGTTGAGAAACAAACTATTTATAACACCATTAATCTTAGTACAAACTGTACATAACTGCCGACAACAGGGGCAGCTGGCAGTATGCTGCGTCCCCCAGACAACAGAAGTTTACTTGGTTCCTTTAGATTACATTTTGTTAGCAAGCTCTAAGCTTAAAAATTATTGCAGGAACTTAATTTTTAACAGTACTAGTTAGACTGTAACTTCCGCTGTATACGAAAACGAGTTTCCCCTACCTATTAATCTTACAGTGATTAAAAATATTCAGTTTTTGTTACTACTGCAGTCTTCCCCTTTCATTTTCATAACTATCTTATCATTATCTCATTTGCCACTGTGCATCCTCATTATCCATACAGCGTCGTAAAACAGCAATCTAAAATAACCTCTGCAAAGTTTACCTCATTATAAGAAAGATAAATCAGTAACATCTACAGCCGATACGGCGCCAAAGAATATAAACGTGTACGCAATATAAAAGGCGGGTGTTTGCCATTCCGTCGCTACGTAAATTAGCAATCAGTCGACAGTCGTTATGAGCCGTAGCAGAAGATGACATCAATAAACGACAGTGGAAAGAATGCTCGAGCCAAAAATTCAAAGTCCACCTTTACCCAAAATGTTAGTACATCTCCCGATAGTTGTAGACCCAACACTTGGTGCTTCCTGTGATTCTACCAACTTCGCGTCTTTGTTTAAAAGCACCGTTTTCTGTGCCTCTCCAAGTCAGTAACCTAGACACTTCTTCTGCAATAGGCAAAATATGTTGGACGAACACAGAAAATGTTTTCTCTAATGATTTTATGGTCGAAACTGAATATTTGTCTCGATAATCGCAGCTGGCTTTGGTGATCAGTGAATAGCTCCTGTAATTGAGTCGGCGACAAATGCCGCAATCCTCTGACTTAATTCGTCTCGTCTTAAGTCGTTCCGTACTTACTTCGTTTGCCCCCGGACCCAATATATTAATCCAAGAGCGCAAATTCTTATGTACGATGCTGAAAATGTCGTCGCATTGCTGAACTCACATGACGAACTCAAGCTCGACCATCTTGTTGAAACTCGGAAGCAAAGCGCTTTTAAACAAGCTGAGGAACCTGAGCCTGAGCCTTAGGAGAGGACCGTGAAGGTTTTGAAGGTGGCTGACAGTCGTGGGATTGCTGAAGCTGGCATCAGGACATTTGAGGGCACAGATTCGAAAGAGCAGCGAGCAGCAACAACTACACAAGGACCCATGAGAAAGCGTGCTTGCTTTGAAGAGACTGTGAAAGAAAAGAAGAGGTGTTTGTCTATCAGTGCTTGACTTCTTCAAGAAAGTTTCAGAGACTCGTGCATCGCCAACTTAATGCTGGACAATGCGGATGATGATCTAGATTACGCGCATAGAATTCCTTAAATTGTAATTTATCTGTCAGATTTTTTTTTTTAATCCTTGTGGTTATAAATATATCCTATTTCTTGTCAAAACAGATTGTCTGGAATGATCCTCTCCATTTTAACAATGGGTATATGGGAAAGAGTGTCTCGACTAATGCCGTTTAGACTAACGTTGCCGGTATCGGAGTTATGACGTAACTTCGGGAGGATGAATGTAAAGTGTTACCGAAAGTCCTACGTCACTCAAAGGGTGTGGGATGGTGGCACAGAAACAAAACGGGTATGTCCAGCGTGAAAACGTTACCGACCCTGCCACTTTATCAATGCTTCCAGGCAACCACAGCGGCTTGTAACTAACCTCGAGACATCTTCCATGAGCAAGAACGAGCAGCAAATGCTGATAATTTGTTAATTTTGGCCGGTCAAGAACAAAGCAGAGCTGACGCACGGGGCTACACTGATTGTGAGATGGCAAGGGCAGGTCTACTTCATTCCACTATCTTTATCGCCGTGCGACTCGCTCTTGTTTCCGCCGGAAGATTTTACCTGCCAAAAACTAAGTAATGGCCTCTACCTAACGCGCTGGCTGATCAGCAGTATGATTCAGACTTGCAGTCTGAAACTGGTATTTCACATCATACATAAGTATTACGTTATGCGATAAATGTGTCTGGTCACTTCCTCTCGGTTCCCTTAACTTACAAAACACTGACGTGCATCGAACGTAATGTCGGATGACGTGTGTCTTCGAGACTAAGCGAAACGCTACCAGCACCTTCTTCAAATACGGCGAGAAAAAAATCTAACATTAACTGCAAAACATGGAACCAAAATGCGTGGACCCCGACTCACGGCAAATTGAAATACCGGCAAACCGCCGTCATGCGAAACGCTGAGTGAAGAGTGATGCGTTATGTCAGGTAAAATAATGTACGTGATAAAAATACTTTTAACCTTTCTCCCCACCTTCCGTGTCGTAGTACCGGTAGTTCACTTTGAACTTGATAAACTGATTATTAAATATGGATAATTTGTTATTTGATAAACTCAAAATAAGCCTAAAGACTTTTGCCTTTCGTTATAAAGAACTTTCTTATATTACATGCATTTTTTTTTCGTGTAAACTGATATCGATATTTCATAAACCATGATTACTGAATATCGACTTGTCGAAGATATCGATCGATCACAAGGCAATGTGCGCAGCTACCTTCGGTTACAGAATGTTACACACACATCTTACACACCTTCAGTTTCTGGAAGTATCTGATTTTACCGGAAGCCGGTAAGGCTGACAGATTATCGTGGATTTCTCAGTCTTTACAGGCAAATTCTGTGGCAGTGCGTTCAGACAGGTGTTTCCTTTCACACACTTTTCATGTCGTCATTCAAGTCATCATTCGACGCTTCATAGCCAGTGCGGTTTGAATTAACGTCGTTCAACGCACCAGGCATATTCAAACGAGAAAATATGTGGTCAAAGGACATTTGCATAAGAAATAATGTATAGCATACACACCTTTGTTCGTATGGCTGCTGAGAGGCTGTGAAGACTTCAAGTATCTGAAAAAAAAAAAAGATTATGAGCACTTCTTCAAATCCGCTCTCCGCGTTCATAAATTTACAATACGATGCAAAGTCGCTAAAGAGCTTCAAATTACAGCATAACACTGTGATTAGTACTGACCAGTAATTATGTCTAAATGACGAGGTATAAATAGAACAGGTATGTAAATGTTAGTCATAAGCTCAGAGACACCATGTTTTTGTGGTAAAGAAACGAAAATTTGTCCCTGAGTATATCATGAAGACATATGACGGAATTAAAGCACAATTTTACTCGTTCTTAAACTCAAAACTAGAAGAGTAGTCAGCTTCACGTCCCGGTCGCTTCACCGCGGTGAAAGAGCCCTCGCTACCTATAAAATAGGAGGCTGCGTGAAGTTCCTCTCCTGTGAAAAGAGTAATAATATTCCTGCGGGCATAACACATAATCAGTGAAAAATTTTCCAGTATAAGTAGTATACCGACGCTAAGCCACATTGTTTCTCTTTAAAAAAAAAAAGAGTAAATACTTTTCCAAAAATTCTGACTTTGCGTTACCGACGTGTAAATCTGCCAATACGCTAATCTGCATTTAAAAATATAAATTAGTAAATATAATTATAGGAATACGTACAGTGAGTCAAACACACTCACTGTACCTATATATATATATATATATATACACACACACAGTATATGTATGATTATACTTGTACGCAACACAACGGGGATGGCTCACTTAAAAATTAGTACATATAATTTCCACCACACCGGCTACAAGAGCATCTGCTGAATAATGATATTCAGCCGTCAGGAGAACCAAGACATACCTTCGCTCCACTAAGAGTCAAGACAGGTCAACTCTCACTCAAACAAGCAGAGAAAGCCTTAGTTGCAGCAATCAAGAAACCCCCCAACATCGACGATGTGATTATTAAAAAGTTTTTATTGGTTAAAAAAACAGATTAATTTCATGTCAAATAACCAAAATATAACAGGTAAGAATTTTAGATCTGATTTCTCTCCTTTGCAGATAGTGGATGTGTGTGGTCACATTCACATTTTATTTGTCGTTGTTTTTGTTGTTGTTTTAACATTGTTGCCTTAGAAAATGCTGAATGATTAAATCTTATCTTATTTGGGCGGATGGGTGGGTAAGGGGAAATGGGGGCATACGAGAATGTACTCCACTACACCTGACCTCAGAATCAGGATTCGCCACGATGACAGGGAATATTATTAAGGCTGCAAGTGTGACGCTAGTGTCTAAGAGACCAAAACGTAATAAAATCAGAACATTCAGTCCGTAAAGTCACCAGAAGAGAAGTACAGCATGTTTCTTGTGGACAGCTGGGGCCAGATGCTTGTAACAGTGTCGAGAGAGAGGAAGACGAAGCAGTGTAGATTCAGATCTCCACCGCTGTCCTAACACAAGTTCCATTGAATCCCACGAAGATCTAGACGTGCTTACAGAACAAAGTGTATGAACAGGCAGACTTACAACTCTCATTCACCAAAATTACCAACATTTCTTCTTGACATCCATCCATTCATTAGCGTTTGGAATCTAATGGTGAGTACTCACGCAGACCTTCTTCGTAAGCTGACAGTCGTTCCACCGATCAAGATGCCCTCTACCGCTTATGGAGTCGGCGATTTCACAATTCCCTCGCACCGTCCTCTTCAATCCCACAAGCTGTACAGCAAAACCTCCAAATCTGTCTACTCCTTTCCGGTTTTCCGTACACATATTCCGTAAGAAATGTTATCTCCCAAGATGTGCTAATGTCTCGCCCACCATCTTCCACTTGATCACCCAAAGTTTTGCAAAGAGTTAATATTACGCTACCTTCATTATGTAATTTCTCCTAACACCTGCACGGCTGCTTCTCCTATCTCGAAGGTCCAAATATGCCAATCAGCACGCTTTTATCAAAACATCCTAAAGGTACTTTATTCATACAAGGTGACAGAATTGTTTAATAATCCTCTTAACGTAATTTGAAGGTGTTAGCTGATGTCGACCACACTACCTTGTACAGCCACCGTAACTTGACGACTACTAAAGGGTCAATCAACAGTGATGGGCGTTCTGCTTCACGGTCCGCGAGACAGAGGGCCAACACAATCAACTTAAAATGCTGTTGCGGGCAGGGGTGAGAACAATTACACGCGGCCGAAAACGTCGAAGTCCTTTTCTAGATCACGTTATATTCTATTTTCTCAGTGCAGGAATGATGTGCGTCTTCGCTAGCCATAAGTAAATATCAAGAATAATGATGGAAATCAAAAAGCAAATAACTCATTAGGAAACTAAGAATTACATCTTTAATCTCGAACAGGCCTGTAAGATATCTTTGTATTTCACAATAAACTGTGTTTTAAATATAATTCCTCTTAATATTGTCAAGAAAAGCATACAAATGTTTAAACATGTAAGGCAGACATCCTGAAAATCTGTGGGGTAACACATACCCAAAAATATCATAAAGACATTATAAATATGATTGAAATGTGTGTATATATATATATATACACACACACATACACACACACACAAACACATACACTTAACGGCGTGTCTTAAACTTCCAATACCTGCTCTTTGTAGTAATGACACTAGGCCTTTTCTGTCTTATCAGGTCCTGATATTGGTCCATAAGGGCTGTAACATGTAGCAGGAAGCAGTATGTAATTATAATATTATAAACATTTCTACAAGTGTATTTTGGATGGTGTATTAGTAAACTGCATAATGCACGGAAAACATTAAGATGCATTTACTTTCGGTTTGATAGCAACAGTTGCGTCTATTTCAGCACAGAGGTTACGGGTGAGACATTTGGTAGTTACACACTGTTATGTCATACACATAACCTACAGATTGTGTGACAACGGATACTGATACAGTACAAGCAGCTGTACATCATGAACATACCATACCTGCAACCTGTGTCATATTTGGTACTCACATACATTTCTTGAATTGCCTCACATTCTGTGTGACATTTGGTGCTTATAATGAACATCATGAACTTAGCCTGCAAAATGTGTGACGCGTCAATAATACAAAAAGTACAAGGAAGCGAATCGTTTATATTATTGGTCTGTTTGACAAGGCGTGCCACAGTAGAAACTACTGCATGCATCATGCGCTTTAAAATAAAAAATCTGCATTTTTCCCCTAATGTCTTTACGAATTTCGGATGGTCCACGCAGTAGACAGTAATTCCTTTGTGTGTGTGTGTGTGTGTGTGTGTGTGCGCGTGCGTGCGTGTGCAGCATTAATCAGTTAATCTCTTTAATGGAGAATTAGTGTGTTTTCTGTGAACATTAAATACTACATAGAACGTCTGCCTGAACAACTTCAAGCTCAGTGGTCACTATCTGTACCACTCAACTACAAATGAGAAACTCTCCACTTTGCGTTTCGTAAGATTCTCGTGGTAAATATAGATTATACGAGTGTGCTGATAAGTCCTTAGCCCGACCAGGAAGGAAACAAGCTACAGCGAACAAACTTGGGATTTATTCAACACATGTAGTACTTCTCACGAAGCTCAATACACGTCTTAGCCCGTTGCAGTAACTTCTGCAAGCCACTCAAAAAAAAAATTCAGAAAGGTGTCCGTCCAACCAGGTCTCCGCGGCACCAATGACCTCCGCGTCGTAAAAAAAATGGCAAACTTTCAACTGTGTTTTCAGTCCAGGGAATAGGTGGTAGTTCGACAGGGCTAGATCCGGAGAATAGGGTGGGTGATCAAGACAATGGAAGCCCAAGTAGGCCAGTTTCTTCTTGGTTGCAAGTGCCCGGGTAGCCGGGGCATTGTCATGCAAGAACAAGACCCCCTTGGTGACCTTCCCGCGACGCTTTTCTTTCCAAATGTCCTTCAATTGCATCAGCAGAGATAGTTTGGCCCTTTGGAAGATAATCAATGAGGAGGATGCCGTCTTTATCCCCAAAGAAATCGAGGCGAGAACTTTTCCAGCGGATTTTTGCACTCGAAATTTTTGGGGGCGGTGTAAGCTGGTATGTTGCCATTCCATTGATTGTTGCTTTGTCTCCGGGTCATAGCGATATAACCAGGATTCGTCCATGGTCACCAATCGCGACAGAAAATCATTTGGATCGCGCCGAAAAAATTCCAGAAGTTGCTCAGACGACTGGCACCGTTGACGTTTTTGATCCGCGTTCAGGCATTTCGGGACCCAGTTCGCGGAGAGCTTCCGCATGTCCAAATCTTCATGAATGATGGACCCAACCCGCTCACGTGAGATTCCCAGTTGCTCAGCTATTGGTTTAGCCGAAATCCGGTGATCTTCCAAGATTAGCTCGTGAATTTGATCAAAAATCTCCGGGGTGGTCACTGTTTTGGGTCGTCCAGGACGAGGCGCATCACAGGTGGAAAAAATCACCACGTTTAAACTAGGCCACCCAGTTTTGACGGTGGCATACGATGGTGCATGTTCCCCTAATGTTTCCGTCAGAATGGCGTGAATTTCCTTCAGCGCCTTGCCTTGCAGGAAGAAAAACTTAATGACAGCTCGCGTCTCCACGTTGTTGAAATCGCGCGTGTCGCCTGACATGCTTCCTTTCAGCCTCTGT
>Ga0123352_10008743_pt1 | contig 15767 bp, 6 predicted proteins | sample TergutLab28metaG_FD_89700 | JGI IMG/M metagenome (GOLD analysis project Ga0123352, IMG submission 89700) | Labiotermes labralis P1 segment gut microbial communities from Petit-Saut dam, French Guiana - Lab288 P1 | ecosystem: Host-associated > Arthropoda: Insects > Digestive system > Gut ... | reverse complement strand
TCATGTACTGCCGCCGGAATCAGAGCCCAACACGTCAATGGCCATAAAATTTTAGACAATCCACTGGAATTAGCGTGACCCATAAAATGAGTGACTTGGACGGCTCAAGCTTTTACGTAAAGGTAAAAAAGGATCAATTTTCCCTGTACACACGATTAAGGAGTAGAGGGGGAGTAAAAGTATAGCTCCTCTCACCCTTGACCTCGATAATGGAGAGAGTTCAGTGGTCAACTTCACGCCCCGGTTGCCTGATATCAGGAAAAGAACGCCGGTACCAACTGAATATGAGGCTAGGTGGGCTACAGAGCAGGTATGGACTTTTGGAAGAGAGATGAATCTCTGACTACTACCGAGATTCGAGCCGTAGACAGTCCAGCCCGTAGCCCATTCACTATACCGACTACGCTTGCCCGGTTCGCCCACACTTTAACAGTGTTATTTCCTTCGAATGAATATCGCTTCAGATTCGCCGCATTACAAATTTCTGCTCCTCTTTTCGTATCTTAACCGTAGGGCTATCCGTCTGCTCAGCCATCAGGTGGGTGCCACTTATTGCGGGCCTGCAGACCGTAACTAATTTGCATTCATGACACAACAGTCAGACGGTAAATAGTTTATGTACCATGAATTATTCCTAGGGAGAGCTGTACCCAGCTAACTGACCGAAGCATGGTACCAGTACTTGTATGTGGGAGGTACTCAGTTCGAAACTCAAGAGAGAGAGAGAGAGAGACCATAATCACCGAAGATTTTGATGATTCTTCATCAGCATTTTCAAACAGGTATCTGGGCAATTCATCATTTCAGGCCGTGTTCACAACACACCGTCACTGGTTCCTCACTGAACCACTTAAATCATATTCACATCGTGTTCGTGATTTCAGGCTTCCGTCGCGGTGGCAGTTAGAACTTCGTTCGTCTGTGGTGTTACTCAGCCTGGCAGTTGGTTACCAACGTTTCGGGATAACTTTTCGATCCCATCCCTAGAAGATGGATGGGACCGATAGGTTATCCCGAAACGTTCGTTAACTCAATTCTAGTCTACGCTGAGTAACATCTCAGAAGAGCGAAGATTTCGAATTCACCTCCTGAAGCTCTGTTACTTTGACTCATTTTAATATTAATGTCCCTTATTAGATTTCCCCACCCCACGCAGGGCATGCCGACGAAAATATTGTCTGCATCTATCATTTCCCTCATGCATTCTACATGTTCCAATCATTTAACACAACTGAAACAAAACAAAATTAACTTTGGCAATGACATTTTATTCACATATGGCGCAATAGCTGCAACAAGGAGGCGGTACCCTTTGTGGCCAATCCAAACTTGGATGTAGATATACAGCACAAAAAACACCAAATTTATAGAGATGTTAAAAAACCAGTCTTCCAGAAATCCTGAGCAAGTCACTTAGTTATCAAAGATACAACGACATTAATTCCCAAGATTCTGCCTTTAGCAGTCGCCACGGAGTTCCACTCATCTAGTGATCCGATTATCTGCATGCAGCAGAGCATTTAAATAAAATAACGTCCCCAGTTTCCGGTTACACTGAGGGCAGGCTATTCATAATTAAGTGCAGCAAAGTCAATAAGGTCGAACCGAAGTGCCTTAAATTAGAAACAGTGGCGTGATGGACTGTGAAAGTTAGCTGGAAGGCAGGTCAGCGTATTGATTTCCCTAATTGTAATCGCGTGTTTAATGCTGCCGGTTATTAGAGGCGCTTAAAAAGAGAATCTCTCTCCAAACAAAACTCACACCGCTGACCTGCAACTGGATCTCTTGCTCACTAGTTACTAAATGAAGAGTAAATCATGCGTTTACTTCTTCTGAGTCCATGCATACATTTACAGGCAAATAAAGGTCTGACGAAAACAGTACGCTTGTATGTTTCCATAAACTTTACCTGGGCGAGAAGGTAAGTACGGAGGCTTCAGATGACACATAATTGAACGTACTTGAACTACATCAAATATGACGCAATATATTTTGCATCTAAAGTAAACAAGAAGGTTCCCATGGTCAATTTGCCAACATTCATGAATGAATAATGTAGTCGTATATTGGAGATAGCAGGCGCAGCTCCGTTCCCATTCACCATTCAGCATTAGATATGGCACGTGATCGGTTTGAAGCCTGCGCCGCTTTACCCACGGCGAAAGAGTCTCTGGTAGCCATTTCACAGGACGCTGGCTTGAATCCAGAGCCGGTTTGAGCAGTGGAAAACGGAAAATTCTCCATGTCTGGCAGAAAAAGAACGACGTTCATCTCAGACTTCCAATTCGAAGCCTAATCGCCACTGAAACTTGTCATACGACATGAACAGCAAACTGACCACAGAATCAGCAACGCTCTATCAAATCTAAAAGCTATTTAGTCGGTTTTCTTTGCAGTGGTAGGCTACTGCGTACAAAAACGACAAAGTACAGGGTTATTCGAAATGATTGTCGGGGTTTTAACAACTTGTCATACACAATACACTTGAGATAGGAGTATACGTATTTTTTTAATTTAATAGAACAACACTCCAAGTTTTTGTTACATACCTTACAGGTTCTCTATATGTGCACCCTTTGTGATTCTACAAACATCAACACGATAATCGAGTTCGTTTCAAACTGTTTGTACAGTTCCATGTCAGCGGTGATGGTTTCAATGGCGGTTCTGATTCGTACCTTCAGTTCCGAGATACACACGCACCCTCTCTCTTGAAACTGTGCATACCACCTTCGAATGGAAATGTCAGATGGTGGTTGTTTCCCGTTATTTGGTGTGGAATTGCCGCTGGACAATTGTACCCCGACAGTCATTTTGAATAGCCCTGTAATACACCATCAACGGGGCCCCAGGGTCCATTCGGAAAACCATTGTAACTATCGAACTGTGGTTTCGGCACTTCAAGCAACTTCGACAGAGCGCTCATGTTTGCTGTTATGTCAAGCCGTGTGGCCCAGTAAGTAAGTACCAAAGTTTCGAAGGATTTATTGCCTTCATCTTTAGGGTCAAGTAACCAAAGAAGAGTAATCTTCCCGAAACTGAAGTTAAGGGCGCCACTACCCCTCGGAACATTAGCAACACTTAACCGAACGACACTGTGTAACATCCCAGAAGACTAGATTCTTCAGCAACAGCGCTGTGAGAATCTCCAAGTCTTGTAATGTTTGAGACTTCAACCAACTAACTCTCATGTTACAAGATGTAATTAACTTATCAAATAAAGAAAAAACCATTCCTTTCACGTGTTGCCATAAATTTCATTAGCGAATTCAAAAAAATTAAAAAAACAGGGCTCTATCGGAAACAGTAATAAATTCATAACACCTGTTCACAACAAGATTAATTTTAATTGTCCTTTCCTATCTCCCACTTCCTTGCAAATGTCCACCCAAAAACATGTTAATGGATTTTTTGGCCTAAGTAACAAGTACCACTGTTCAGGTCTGTACACTTGGGTACTGAAGTACCTGCAGTTAGGTAAGACATATTTTTGTTTAGGAACAATGGCATCTGGACACCTTCAGCTCCGCCTGCTTGTAAGGTTTGTTGGGATCAGAACTAAAATAATACCCTAAGTCAAAATACCCAATAATTTAAGCGTAAATATCAAACTCCCAAGTTTGAAATGACCTCTAAGTCAAACGAGTGCTTTTACAATTCCGAATACATGAAGTAAAATATTCCGTCACACACTATGCAATACAGACGATATTCAATATATGCGTGATACTGATATCCCTCATGTTGGCGGTAAACAAAGAAGGATCAATAAGGACAGGCGTTACATTCTTCCTTTCATCATTAACAGATTGCGGTGCCCTCCGAAAAAAAAATGTACTCGTTCTAAATTATTCTTCTGAATCTTCTTAGTCATCGCGTTTCGCAGCAATCATTGTACAGACCTGCATATTGCACACGGCGAGGAGAATCTTTTTTTTTTCCAAACTATTCTCTCCACGTTTATAGTTAAAAGGATGCTACCCTAGTTATTTCACAAGCGGCACGATTTTCTGATAAAATATTATTGGACATAAAATGTGTATATTTTCTGGGCAACATTTGTTTGCAACATTTCTCATTATAAAAAGGATTCGGCGAAATACCGTCATAAATGTACGCAGTCTTCATATAAACTGTCCGTCCTTCTTGACGGGGTTTTAATGGAATTTTTATTTTATCAACGGATTCACGAAAAATATTCAAATATAAAATTTTACGAAAATTCGTCCAGCAGGGGCCGAGTTGTTCCATGCGGACGGACGCACAAAAGGGCAGAAAGTCATGACGAAGCTAATAGTCGCTTTTCCCAATTCTACGAAAAAAGCCTTAAAAAGTCCTATATTGAGTAACTAACGCTGTAGAAGTTACCAGTAATAAATAGAAGTGCTGTGCCGACTGCATCAGTTAACCGGTTGTTAAATGACACATTAATTAACAGTCAATTAAAATAAATTTTTGCTATATTGCACGTGTCTCTGGCACACCTAACAGACTGGTGTGCCCACACCTCCAATATTACGCATGTCTCTCGCACACCTGACAGGCTGGTGTGCCTACGCCCCCAATATTAGGCGTGTCTCTCGCACACCTGACTGACTGGTGTGCCTACGCTCCCAATATCAGGCGCGTCTCTCGCACACCTGACTGACTGGTGTGCCCACACCTCCAATATTAGGCGTGTCTCTCGCACAACTGACAGGCTGGTGTGCCTACGCCCCCAATATTAGGCGTGTCTCTCGCACACCTGACAGGCTGGTGTGCCTACGCCCCCAATATTAGGCGTGTCTCTCGCACACCTGACTGACTGGTGTGCCTACGCCCCCAATATTAGGCGTGTCTCTCGCACACCTGACAGACTGGTGTGCCCACACCTCCAATATTAGGCGTGTCTCTCGCACATCTGACAGGCTGGTGTGCCTACGTCCCCAATATTAGGCGTGTCTCTCGCACACCTGACTGACTGGTGTGCCTACACCTCAAATAATTCGCCGTCAGTTGCAAATGTTTTGTTTAATAAACAGACCTGCGTCATTAAACCAGGGGGCCCTCACGTAGTTCTTTATTCACTGCACACAAATCATATACCCCAGGGCCTCCTCTCAATGTCAGGCGGCACAATCTACATTAGGATTAAATACTGCTTCTTTGCACATTTTCTTAGGACAGCGTCGAAACACACAAGCTGTCAGTACATGACGTAAGGCATTGGTTTCATGAAGATATAATACAGGGTTTGTATGTTGACAGTATACTGTGCACAGTTTAGCAACCCAGGTACAATCAGATTTCCGTCACAGACAGACAGACCGCGGGACGAGATTGTGAAGGAGAAAACGACGATGGAGTAACCAGAGAACATTTCGGGACTTAAGGCAACAGGCCTTAACGACCTAATCTTGCGAAGTTCATAATGATGAAAGTAGTAAATCTAATAAATCTGCGTAAATCTACACCGAACTTACATTGACAGAAATAACTGTGAATCTGCTAAAAACGCATTTTGATATTTCTTGTTATTGAGTGTTTCCGTCAATAATTATTCACTTCAACAATAATTCCCGTCAATAATTAGTCATCCATTCAATTACTGTCTCCGTCAATAATTATGCGCGTCAACACCTGTCTCCGTCAATAATTATTCATGTCAACAATTACTGTTTCCACCAATAATTAGTCATGCTAACAATAATAGTTTCCGTCAATAGTCAATCATCCAGTCAATTACTGTCTCCGTCAATAATTATTCGTGCCAACACCTGTCTCCGTCAATAATTACTCATGTCAACAATCATTGTCTTCGTCAATGAACGCGATTGGATTGCAGAAAATCTATATCTACGCTCCTATTAAACTCGTATTGTTCATATCACCGTCGGAAGGGGGGATTGCGGTCGCAACTTAGTCATTTGTTACATCCCCTGCTCTTGTGCCTATCAAATTGATTGCGGGAATCGCAGCATCTTTCTTGTTGCCATGGAAACGAAATGAGGGATTGCGCATGAACTGCGAGATGATGGGGAACCAGATTCGAATTAATGGGGATCCTGTGCCTCCATTTATCTCCAGTCACCGGTTTCAGGACCGGGTTCCCACAGTATCCGATTTTGTTTCTTATTTTGTATAAAGACACGACATCGCCTGCAAGTGTTGAGAATACTGTAACCTGTAAGAAAAGAAAAGCAGACGAAAACAGAATACTAAATCACGCGAGGCTGCAAGACTTTCATACACGACTGCCCAAAAGAATATTCTACTCTTACAGAACTTCGTGGATCGATAAAGTTTTCATAAATTCCCGCCAACGGGTTAAACCTTAAGCCAGTTCGGTACACTGCTTCACAACCGAGTTCTCGGACATATCTAAAATTATCATCCAATCTCAAACATGTATCACCAAAGCAATCTCTTCATTTAAGGGCTTCCAAATGAAATTATTTGTGCATTTCTCATTTCATCTTGTCTTACATTCTCGCCAATCTCGCCCCATTTATTTAGGCCCGAGGCAACTGTGTTCATCCCCTAAATATCCCCATCAACGCTGTTACAGACCACAAACGACACTTCCCTTCCTCACGTCCTACTTGACTGTACCGCTCGTCTAAAATCTGTATGACAATGAATCTAGATCACTGGATTGAGTTGTCGTTGTAACAACGTACTTAAAAGTCGCATAATTTGGAGTATATTTGGAGGAATAACGTTCAGTATCGACGATATGCTTGAAATAGTGCGTCAGTACTAATGACTCGGTAAAGAAATACTGTCATTGAAATTGTCACTGAATTTCCCATGTCCATATGCTGATTAACACCGTCTGAAACAACACGTGACTCAAATCTGAAAGAGGTAAGTAAAAGTGTTCCCGCTATAGGCCCGGTGTGGTCCAGAGGGTAGGTAGAGGTATAGCTCTACTCCTCCATGACCGCGACACTAGAAGGGGGTGAGTGGTCAGCAGCACGCCCTGGCCGCACTTTACCCCCGGGAAAGACCCGGTACCCATTTTACAGGAGACTGCGTGGGCCCCAGGGCCGGTCTGGAGGGGCGGAAAATCTCGTCCCCACCGGGATTCGATCCCGGACCGTCCGGCCCGTAGTCATTTGCTATACCGACTGAGCTACCCGGCCCACTGAAAGAGGCACGTATTTGTCTAAAATATTGTCTATTTAAATGGACTAAAACGAGAAGCTGGTTTATGGCAATTACCTTTAATTCTCGCTTTAAAGTACTGTAGATACACATGTGGAGTTGCTCCAGCGGCATTAAGGGGTGAAGCTCCAGGCATTCATAAGCTTGGCAATAGTTAACTTTACACCCCAGGTGTTGTGAAACATTCTGGGTTATCTATAGCACATGGCAGTCGGTCGAATCCAAGGCCGCTCTGAAACTGCAATCAAACGCGGATGGTCCAGCTGTGAGCAGATCACATATCGACTGGGATATTCAGGTTCGTTTCATACATAATTAGTCGTTTGGCGTAATTGATTGAATCATTATGACGCACGCAACAATGATTTATTTGCAATGAAATCAGAAGTTTCCATCCTGTTTTCCCACACCGAATGAGTGAGCATGTTCATGACTGTACTACGGTGACCATCAAAACAGTCACAATCAGAATCACGACCGTCATTCGGTCAGTCACTCCGGACACAGAGCTTTTCCATGTGCTGTCAGCAAGTGCGAAATTTTATATGTATTCTTGTAAGAATGGAGGCGTGTTTACTTTCCGGATTAACACAGACTTGTGGGTCTAACGTAACAGCCTTCCACAGTGCTTCCCCTTCTCCCATGTTCATCGCATCACGCTCCAAATACTGTAAACAACTCCATATTTTCCGTGGTGTCGTGAAGTAAATTTCATCGTAAAAAATTCCTAATTCCGACGATGCACAGTACTAGTCTTAAAACTGCTTTCTGTCGCATGTTGCAACGCTGCGGCCTAATACAAACATTGGAGTTACTCAATTACAACACCAACTACTGCACACATATAAAATTTATATACGTGCAGTAGTTGGTACTGTAATTGAGTAACTCGACAACATGCGCGGTGTAACAACGAAAATAAAAAAAATATAAAAATAAAAAATTGGACACTACCGTTACCTTCAGCCAGGCGATTGTTCGGCAGAACAAACATGACAAGATGGAAGAAGACTCTGCCTTTACAGATATCTTCAGATTTCGCAGTTTTATGATCAGTGTTCATGAAACATAAATGGCAGCGTTCTGTGCTATGTCATTGCAGAACTGCACACCGAAACGCCCCAACCTGCGCTCCCCCGCCCCACGGCGCTCACAAAACATACGAATCAGGCTACTTTATGTCTGTACCACAAGATCGATGCCCCTCAACGAGCACCAAGGCAGAATGTAGCGGTTATCACATAAATGCTTCATGTTCTGGTGGTTACCTCTACGATCCGACGAACAGGACCTTGCTGACAAACTTCACTTTACTCAGTTTTTTTAACAGAATGTGGTGAAGTGCATTAAATAATTCTGATGCTGCGCACCGGACGGCCACCTACAGGTGTGATGACACCAGATGCTGTATAATACAATTTTGACCTCCTGATGGTGAGCACATAGTGCTCGAAACGTGTAGAGGCATATAATAAACTTATTATAAAACAAGAATTTGTGCATTAAGTTGGTTAATTACTAAGATTGGATTAAATAGGTTATGGATCCTCCAATAAATCCAATTTCTTAACGTATAACCATCTTGAAATGGCGTTCGTAGTGGGCACAACGCGATTAAATACAACGTGAAGGAATCTTTTACGCAACAGATGGATTGGGAAGGAAATGACAGGAACATAACTGAAGGTCTACATTTGAATAGACTATGAAATTAAAGGGTCGAAATTCGATCAACTAACACTGCGAGACAGGAGAATGACATCGTTTGGCCTACATTTAGAATAATCAGATCTCGTTCCTTAATTACGTTATTTAGCTGGTTAAATTTTAGAAGCCATACGAGTTCTTTATACACAAGCACTAAGAATGTCAAAAATGAATAAGAAATACGTGGAAGACGGCCATGTAATTATAAAAAGACAGAATCAAACCAAAATACATCTCATGCGGTCTGCTGGAAATTTCCAGAGGGAAACCAAATTACGACTTAGGAGTGGAGCAAACTGTAGTAAAAATAATGGGGGTAGATCAAGGTCAAATGCTGTTTTTTTTAAGTTTCCAAGTAAAATGATTGATGATTCTTGTACCCTGAAGATAGGGGCTGCAAGTTCCTCCGAAGCGTCTGTAAATTTATGATAAATTACAAAGCGTCATATCCCAGGAGAGAGCATTACTGTTGCAGTCTTTTTAGGCCTGTATATCAACAGTCGCTGTCGGGAAACCAAAGGATTGCTAAACTAGTGAAAGTATAGGTAAAGGTAAAGTGATCCTGTTAGAGGTCCGGTGTGGCCCAGAGGGTGGGTAGAGGTATAGCTATACTCTTTCTTGACCACGGCATTAGAAGGGGGTGAGGGGTCAGCATAACGCCCCGGCCGCACTTTACCCCCGGGAAAGACCCGGTACCCATTTTAGAGGAGGCTGGGTGGGCCCCAGGGTCGGTCTGGACGGGCGGAAAACCTCGTCCCCACCGGGAATCGATCCCGGACCGTCCAACCCGTAGTCAGTCCCTATACCGACTGAACTACCCGGCCCACAAACTAGTGAAAGTGGCCAGCTGAAATCGTTGGCATCAGCCGGGTCCTTAAACAGCACAATCGGTCAACTCGCTAACTTTGTAACACCCTGTTTCCAGTCCGAACTGTCTGCAACATGTTCCCGGGTAATTTGAGTTTTACGATAGTTGAAAACTATTCCGCAGTCGTCCAGCGGTCGGAGCATTAATCACAGTCCTGTTGGTCAGGAGTTTAGAGCACCGGAGAGCTGCATGTAAAGCCACTGGAAGAATTGAAAATTTCATTTTCACAAGTTGGTGTCCTTGAACTATGTGGTCACTGCATGTGCCACTGTGCATTCAGAGCAAGCTAACAGCCCCTGAAGTTCAATTAAGTCATCTGATGGGAATTGATGTACCGGGCTTTTTATTTTTCCTTCTTTCTTTTTCCTGTGCGCAACAGCCCTTCTCAAGCCTAGGCCGCTTCCTTGTCCAAGTTCTGAGATCATACATAGACACACCACACTCTGGACGACGGATTGGACCGTCGTAAAGACCTCTACCTGACAACACACACAACATTCACAAGACAGACATCCATCCCCCCCCCCCACCACCCGGCGGGATTTGAACCCGCAATCCCAGGCAGCGAACGGCCGCAGACCTACACATTAGACCGCGCAGCCATAGGGATCGGCGTATGGGCTTTTCGGGTCTTCAAAAAGTTTGACTGAATAAAGTCATAAAATAAATGTATGTAAACAATGACTATTCTTCTCCATTGTGCACACCAGTGGAAGCGAACTTCCGATCCATAAACGGTAATGTGGTTGGAGAAAAGACACATGACTTACGTATGAAAAAACAGACACAGCTGAGTTTTATAAGGGCATAACAAAGCGACACATGTTGTTACCTGTCTTCCCACGACTGGTGTATTTGACAGTTGTTTAAATAAATAGACAACCCCTACGCCAATAATATAAACAACCAACTAGATGCAACAATAACAATTTATTAATGATTTAAATCAGTTCAACAGGTTTCGGGCGATAATTTCGCCCATCCTCAGGAGCACTAGACTGTGTTTACAGCTTGTGGTATAATGCAACGAAGAAGTTGCCTGCTGGTGACCTTATCACCAGCCGACAGCATCGTCGGTGCATTATACCACAAGCTGTAAACACAGTCTAGTGCTCCTGAGGTGGGCGAAATTATCGCCCGAAACATGCTGAGCTGATTTAAATCATTAATAAATTGTTATTGTTGCATCTAGTTTGTTGTCTATATTATTGTATCAGTGACGCACGGTCCCAAAAACATCAAACCCCTACGTCATTCAGGCTACTAGAGAATTATTTAGTTCCTAGTTGCCGTATGAGCTAGACTGTTCGTTGGCCCTTTAAAGACGAAAGGTAATCTGGATTATACAAGGACTCAGTGCGTACCGCGCAGTAAAAACTCTCTACCTCGGTTATAAAAAACAATCAGTTGACTTTGTATAAGGTAAAAGTTGCAGTTTGTTCTAAGATCCGTACAAAACACATACACACATGGAAGCACCCAGTTTAACATTCGACAACAATTGTTGAAAGCTAAACCTGGTGGTACGTTAAGTAACCGCTAGGCTGGAAGATTGATGATGATGATGATAATAAGAGAAAACATACACACTGATAGATGTCGTCGCAATACCCGCAGAGAGAAATGTTGTGCAAAAAGAAGTGGAAAAGAAGTTAAAATACAAGAGTTTATGTATAGAGAAACAACGAATGTGGAACCTGAAATGTACGATTATACCAGTAATAATTGGAGCCACTGGAATAGTAACGGGAAGCTTAAGGAAAAATTTGAAAACTGTACCAGGAAAACACTCGATAGATTCACTACAAAAGACAGCTGTATTTCCAACATCACACGTAATACGGAAAGTACTGCAGCGTGAAGCTTGAAGCCTGAGCGGTGGGGACACCGCTGGTTCAAGAGAAGTACCAGGAAGAAAAGGCCTGTGACATACATATCGTATAATAATAATAGTAGGATTTTAGAAGCACCATATAAAAAGCCTCAATGTCATAATCTGACACCAGTTACAACGGTGCCTGAAGAACATGACTCAAATTCTTCATCATGTAGAAAATGCAAAACGGGGTTATGGGCCGGTGGATCCACGTGGCCTCAAGCAACAAAATTTGCGGTTCAGTATGAAGCAAGCAAAATGAAAATGTCGCCTTAAAACTATATATATTGCCTCGTCTGAGCAGCCACAAAGAACAACGTAAGTCCATCTGGCCTACACGTGCCCTAAGTTACAGAATCCTGAGCGCTCATTTCACCATATGGTCTGTTTGCTTTAGCAACAAGACCACAGCCTTCTGGAAGCCTCGAATTTGCAGAGAAATAATGGTATGTCATTACTGTAATAAATTATTTTTTATAAAATGTTAAGACCGTTGGCGAGTTTTATTTATTGAACTGTTAAATGCATTTATATTACAACTTGTATTGGGAATCTACACAAAAATTAAACTCGGTCTGCTTCACGTTAGTCCAATACAACCCCAGGCTTTCACTGCTGTTGAAATGAGATATCAGCTCTTCAGGGTTGTTGCGCAGCGTGGGTTGGTGTATTAACTACGTTTCGGATAGCCTATCAATCCCACAGTGGAAGACCAATATGTCCAAGAATATACCTTGGCATCTTGACCCTTCGAGATTTGTGACCTGCCGTCGTAGATCGCCCGTAACAATCCAACCTACGCTGGGCAACAAACCAGAAAAAGTGAAGATCTAAAATCTTTTTTTATTTTATCGAAAACAAAAAAAAAACTGCTACACGACCTAATGTAAAGATATCAGCGTCGAAGAAAATCTCCGTTATAGTCAATAAGCCACGTATTTTATTGAAGAATCTGATGGGACATACTGAGGCAGACAAGGGTATAAGCTAAAGTACATTCATACTTGGCATGCTGACAGTTGTTCAGCTGTTCAAATTCCCCATAATTTATCGAGAAAGCCCTCGTGTGTGTGTGTGCGCGCGCTACGCTGAGGAGCAAGCTGCGTGCCCCAGAGCGCCTCGGCAATGCAGCAAATGCGATTCCCCTTCAACATCGTCACAGTTGCAGTAAGGTTCGGTCGGTTATTCTAATTCGAATAATACGAAATGGCAGATGATAAAGTAACTGCGCTTGGGATAATTCCAGTGAAGTGTTTGCGAACGTCAAGCACAGCCTCAGCGGTGCCCTTCAGTGCTCGTAAAGGACATGTTTATTCACACAGCTTCACGTGTCGCTTCTCTGATGGCAGTATTGATACGCACACTAAATGACTGGGTGTTTCCTCTCGAGTGGCCACCGTCCTCAGTTTGGGATAAAACTTCATAGCCTGGTAGAATTAACGCATTTCCCTACTCGCGCATTTTAATTAATTAATTTCAAGACGATGAATCAAATAATAAACGAAACATCAATAGAGAAATGAGTAAACAGATAAAACACAATACATGTAAACTGAAAGCCATTAGGACAAACCGACAAATCAAATCAAATCAAATAAGCGGGTAAAAGGAAAGGAATGGAAATTAGTGATTCACCATCAAATGACTCAATAGCCCCGGCCACATAAACGTATTTTAAGGTACGTCATGGTAAACCTCCGGGCCGGAGATTGGATAGACTCGGTAAGACTTGTTGAAAACGTAGAGGAAAACGATTTTAAGAGAATACCAAATAGAATCGAAAGTACTGGATCTGATTCAGAAAAATCCAGTATCACAATGGTGATTCTGCTGAAGACACCAGATTATACTGGCCACTGAAGGTCTTATTTAGCAGTTGTGTAACAGCTAAATGCATGTGCAGATAGGCTGTTGGGAACACGTGTATACTGTTAAATCGCCGCAAACACTCCGCCCTTCCCTGCGCCAAGTGCAGCGCCCAGTCGCCTTCATTACAATCATTGCAATACATTAAAGTAGGATGGTAAAGATCACGTTACTATCCCACTTTAATTATAGACTAATGTATGCCTTTTTTTGGAAAGTTCTAGACATTATACAGGTCTGTAGATGGGTGGGATGTTTGGTCGGAACTAGTAACCTAAGAGAAGTGAGACTGGGTCGTGCTGGGATGTATAACAGACATATTCATATATCTGACAGAGACTTGCGTGAATTATTCTGTTACAGGTAAAGGTAAAGTCCACCCGAGAACAGGCCACAAAGGCCCAGAGGGGGAGTAAAGTTATATCTCTACTCTTTCTTTAACCTCGGCGCTAGATCAGGGTGGGTGGTCAACGCCACGTCTCGGCGGCTTTACCCCGGGAAAGAGAGCCGGTACCCATTGTATAGAAGGCTGGGTGGGCCCCAGAGCCAGTCTGGACGGTTACGAAAAATCTCGCCCCAAACCGGAATTCAATCCCCGGACCGTTCAGCATGTAGCAAGTCGCTTATACCGACTAAGCTATTCTACAGTCCCATGCACTAAATGACGCTAGACTTTTTCCAGCTAACAGGCTATTCGTGGTTGTATTACGTTCCGACCAGGAGTATAAACCTCACTTTCTTCTCTGACAAATGATCGAATTGCGTGCCTTTTAGTGTATCTTAATAACAACAGATTACAGCACGCTCGGACTCACGCCATCGCCTGCTGCAAACTTAGAATATACTATTTCTATAGAATAGCTATCTCGGACAATTTATGAATTACTTTAAGTGCACAGTCCTGTTAGGAGGTTCTTGCATTGCACAGGATATCAGTTATAACATTTGCATCCAACGAAAGTTTTGTTAAATTCAAAGCAACTACACTAGTACGAATTACGAATACAGTGTGTACTAATTGGTACCATTTATTAATTTCACAAAATCACGCCATGCTATGTCCATAAAACATTGTGCGTCCACTGCTTAAAACCGAAGACGTACCAAACTACTGGCACGCACGAAATAAACGTGTAATGCCACAAGAACACGCCGGTACAGTGAACTGAGACCGTAGGAATGTTCAACAGAGCTTTCACTGCTCCGCGTATCCAAAAGAAATGCCATTTAATTAACGGACGGAAATGGGGCAATACAGTGTCCAAGAAACAGCGGGTACACTTGTACCATCTATTGCCTAGACGGACTATTTCTACATTTGATTTCAGCCGACCCTTCACAAGCGCAAAAGACCTGACTAACAACTACTGGTTTAATATATGTTATTCGGTACCTTCAGATGAGGCTGTTGACAATTACTGCATGAACAACTATGACGCAAATAACTCCACAGAAAACATTTCTTGAGAACCTCAACATCTCCCATCTAGTCAAGAGGTTAGTCTGAAGGGCCATTACCTTATTCAAAATTTAAGATATATGTAATTTGAAAATTACATATTCATAAGCCCCTTACTGGAGCCCATCCGAAGCCGTATGAAAGCAGTCCACATCCTCAAGCCCTGTCTCTTGATCTAGCATTTTCACTTCATCCTCCCAGCTTCCCTTCAGTGTTTTTGACAATAATGATGTCTAATAATTAAGTAGTTATAATAACCGACAAACACAATTATACAGTATTAGACGTCTCTTCAAAACAACCATACAGATCTAATATATCGGTCCTTTATTCAACACTACTACATGCTTCGGTTGTCTACATCAGCCATCATCAGGTAGGCATCGGTTCATAAAAACAATAAGAAGGGGAGAGGTCTCTCCTAACAAACAGTGACCTGATGCCTACCTGATGATGACTGATGTAGACAGCCGAAACATGCAGTAACACTGAATAAAGGACCAATATATTAGATCTGTATAGGTGTGTTTTGTCAGTTAACATTAAGCCTAAACTGTAAGATACACAAAACGGGACGATGTGACCTAAGAGACATAACCCAACCCAGCTCATTGGTCGTTTCGCATGTCCTAATCTCAGGGAATCTAAGTAGCAAAACGGTAATTTCATAAATTAGCTGTACACCATAAATATTCTTTGTATTATATCACCAGATTAATAAAGTTTACAGATGTTTGCGTGTATGGAGGCGCCGTTGTGTGTCTGTGCAACTTAAACACGACTTAGCACATCCTGGGTAGGAAACAGACTACTCGCTTACGTTAAGATTTCAAACTCGCACAGTT
>Ga0123352_10008742_pt1 | contig 15768 bp, 19 predicted proteins | sample TergutLab28metaG_FD_89700 | JGI IMG/M metagenome (GOLD analysis project Ga0123352, IMG submission 89700) | Labiotermes labralis P1 segment gut microbial communities from Petit-Saut dam, French Guiana - Lab288 P1 | ecosystem: Host-associated > Arthropoda: Insects > Digestive system > Gut ... | reverse complement strand
TAACAAGGAACATAAATTAGGAACAGGATTTGTGATTCACAAGAAGGTGAAACACCTCATTATGGACTTTCAACCCAAATCTCCCAGGATGTGCTGGTTAAGGATTAGGGGAAAATTTTTTAAATTACAGTATAATTAATGCTCACACACCAACGGAGGTTAAATCTGACACCAAAAAGGATGCCTTTTATGATGGATTAAGGAATTTGTATGATGCTTGCCCCAAACATGATGTAAAACTGATAATAGGAGACTTGAATGCACAGATTGGCAAGGAAACAATATATTACCCTACAATAGGAAAGGCAGCCTACCACCAGGAAAGTAATGAGGGAAAAGACTAATCCATTTGGCAGCATCCAGAAACATGATCATTGGTACCACATTGTTCCCACATAAGGATATACACAAGATAACGTGGAGATCTCCAAATGTACATCATTTCAGTCAAATAGACCATCTTCTTATAGATTCTCGACATGTTTCTCATTTAATGGATGCTAGAACACTTAGATATGCTAAAGTTGACTCGGATCATTTCCTCCTTGTGTCGTGAATTCGGGCTAGAATTTCTAATGCTAAAAAGTTCCTTGGGAAAAGGGGTGAAAAATATGATTATGAAAAAATGACTTTACTAGAGAAACAAGTTGAGTGTAAAATAAACCTGAAAGAACATTTACAGGAACTTGCCATTAACTCTGATGACAGCCTTGATAGTAGAAGGAATAAGATAAGTGGTGCAATTCATAAAACAGCCGAGGAAACATTTGGAAAAGCAAGTAAAAAACCAAATGACTGGTTCGACAAAGAATGCCGAGAAGCCACAGAAGTGAAGAATAAAGCATATGTCAACATGCAGCAACGAAGCTATACTACAGCCTCAACTGATAAGTATTGGGAAGCACGACAAAAAGAAAAACAGGTACATAAGAGGAAGAAGAAACAGTATGAAAACAAACAGGTTGAAAGGCTGGAGGAATTAGGACAACAGCATCAAACTAGAAAATTTTATAGGGATATAAATAATCTTAGAAAGGATTTTAAACTGAGGCTCACAGTATGTAAAAGCAAGAATGGAGATATCATTACTGAAAAGAGTGATATCTTAAATAGATGGAAAGATCATTTTCATGAACTCCTCAATAGCATGGGACAGGATAAAGGACCATCTATAATGCAGGACTATAAAGATACTAATGAGGAAGACTCTGCACCTACAGTAGAAGAAGTGGAAGTGGCAGTTCAAAAACTAAAGAATTATAAAGCCCCAGGAACAGACAATATACCAGCAGAATTATTTATATATGGTGGAAATGAATTAGTAAAACACTTACATACTATTATAAAGGATATTTGGCAAAAGGAAAAGATGCCAACGGAATGTTCGAACTATAGAGGTGTAAGCCTTCTAAATACAGCTTATAAAATATTGTCTAATATATTGTTTGCAAGAGTTTCACCATTTGCTGAAAAAATAATTGGGAACTATCAATGTGGTTTCCGGTAGAGCAGATCCACAACAAATCAGATATTCATGCCAAGACAGATATTGGAAAAGACAAAAGAATTTGGTATTGAGAAACACCATTTATTTATTGATTTTAAGTCTGCATATGACACAATAAAGAGAGATCAACAATATAATGCAATGAGTGAATTTAACATTCCAAATAATCTGATAAGACTTATACAGATGACTATGGAAAATACACAAAGTCAGGTCAGAATTCAATCTGATTTATCAGACTTAATAACTACAAAGAAAGGCCTTGACAAGGTGACTCACTGGCCTGTTTGCTTTTTAACTTAGCATTGGAAAAGGTTGTAAGGAAGGCAGGAATACAGATGAGTGGAACTATATTTTATAAATCTGTCCAACTCCTGGCATATGCTGATGATATAGATATAATAGCGAGATCCCAAACGGCATTAAAGGAAGCCTTTTTATAGCTTGAAAGAGCAGCTGGAGAAATGGGCTTAAGGATAAACGAGAAAAAGACTAAGTATTTGGCTACAAGAGAAAGTAAAAATCAGCAGAGGTATTTTCAAATTAAGAATTTTAATTTTGAAGCTATACAGAGTTTTACGTACTTGGGCTCCCTTATAAATGTTAATAATGATAATTCTGCAGAAATTAAGAAAAGAATTTTAATGGCTAATAAAGGCTTTTATGTATTGAAGAGACAATTCAGGTCTCAATTTTTATCCATAAAAAATAAAATAAAATTATATAAGACCTTGATCAGACCAGTGCTGGCATATGGTTCTGAAACATGGGTATTATCTAAATCTGATGAAGCTATTTTAGGAGTTTTTGAAAGGAAAATTTTGAGAGCTATTTTTGGACCTACAAATGACAATGGAGAATAAAATACAACAATGAGTTATATACATTGTACAAGGAAAATGATATAGTAACATACATTAAAATGGGCAGGACATGTTATTCATATGGAGGAACAGAGCCCTACAAGAAGAGTTCTCGTTGCAGTGGTAGAAGGAAGAAGACAGAGGGGCAGGCCGAAACTAAGATGGGAAGATGGTGTGATGGAAGATGCCAGGAAGTTGGGGAAGAGAAATTGGAGGAATGCTGCAAGGAATAGGGACAGCTGGCAGAAGCTTCTGAAGAAGGCCTTGGCTCAAAAGGGGCTGTTGTGCCAGTGATGATGATGTTAGGACAACCTGAAAATGGTGTAAAATGTGGGAAACATTGTTCTTGTAGACACATGACTGGGACTATGTAAAATCATGGAAAATGCAAAATGCAGGAACATGAAATTGCAGTTTTACTGTATTTTGTTTTCTAAATAGAACGTCATCACTTCATTTATCTTGTTTTTCAAATTTATTGCACTTTTAAACAAGAGAAATTAAACATAACTAAAATTTTAAAAGTGTGTTAAGTTGGTAACATTATATTACATATTTTAAAACAGATCAAAACTTTTACTTTGAGGTGCAAAATCTCCGGTGATAAATTACATATGAATCATGATGTATACATGATTATATTTACATGAAAGTTGTTTATAATCTAAAAAAATTACTAAAGTTACATACATTTTGATCTTAACACAAAATCTGAGGACCCTGTTGAGTTATCCTTACCTCAGAATTCAGCACTGTTGTCATATACATACTGATATGTGAAAGCAAAAAGGAGTGAGTGACCTCTAATGCTAATATATTCATGCCATGTCCTATCACAATATGCCAAATGGCTCAGAACCTATTAGGGAGAGGACATGGACATGATGGTACTACAAGCCTGTCTTTTTTTTTTATTAGATACAGAAAACAAACTAAATGATACATTTGAGCCAAAAGTAGTGTTGAATATGCTGCATTTCTTAAAGGTGGAGGAGGAAAGCAACAATTGTATTCTGGGGTGTGATGCCACATACTGAAGTAACTATTGCATTTATTTAATTGTAAGCTGTTCTTTATTAAAAAAATTTCCTTGTCTGAAAATGCCACTTGGATTAAAATTGTGTCACTAACAGGGGGTCAATATAGCAGGTATTGCCAATTACTGACTATGTGATTACAGCATATTTTACCATGACAGAACAGTGCGCATATTCTACAAATTCTATGAGTATGATTCAGTTGAGTTTCTGTGCTTCTTCTCAACACTGCCAACTGCAGGCATATGCAGGTAATGTAGCTTAGTGTTAAGCAGCATAACTGGTAGCTGATTAATGATAAATAATACTGCAGCAACACCATTACACCAATTTTGATGTATAGCTCAATTCTGGCTGGATTTCAGAATGTGTAGCAGGCTTGCTGAAATGCTGGAAGTAGTTTACATTTTTCCTCCTCCCCCTCCTGGCTTCCCTTTATTTTTTGTTTTTGTAAAAAATCAAGGGTCAGCTTATGCGTGGATTGTCTTACAGTAAACACACTAGTTACCAATGTTTTGGAGGATCCTAATGTCCCCATTTCAAACTATCTATCAGACTAGAACCAGTCCTATCCTACAAGACAGTAATCTTCACAGCCACTATAAAAACACTCATTTTGCACAACTTTTCTGGTTTTATACTTACAGTTGGGCAGTTCAGGTTGGAATCCTGTAACAGACAGTCCACAGTCTAAAGTATTTTTTAATGGATCCACTTTCTGGAGTCCATCTGACACAAAATCTGAAACAGATTCATGACCATGCCATTCCATTAAATCTGTCAGCATGTAAACATGTCTGTTGAAGACGAATATTCAAGACATCTGGGATACACCACTGTGTTGGATTGTAAAATCTACTGACATTTCAAAGTAGCTTGCCGTCACCATCTTGAGGGACTACGCAGTTAAAAAACATTATTTTTGGACTTCACAGATCCAGGAGATAGTGGCGGCAAGTTCTTTTGTAACATCAGTAGCTTATTGTGCCTCAACACAGTGTCATATCCCAAAAACACGTGAATCTTCATCACCACTGCTCTAAAAATATAAAATTTAATATATCTGTTGTAGTATGTTTAGATAATTATTATGTTGAATTATAAAAAATATCTCATCTGCAGATTGAATGTACACATCATTATCGATGGAAGTGTCACAGAGGGATGGAACAACAAAGTCTCCTCAACATTTGGAAACTTTTCAGAAATTTTGTAACTTACCAATGAGATCTCCAAGCTTTTTTTTCTCACGACTGAGCAACTGACTTTGTTCTGACAGATATGTAACTTCTTCACAACGTTTTTTCAGAGCTGCCAGGTGACTGCGTTTTCTTTCCACTTCACATAGCAAGGTTAATTTCTGGTTCTGTAACAAAATAATGACACTGGGAAATGCATGTGTAATGTTGTAATTCTGGCATGTTCCTTCTATTACTGCCTGCAGATTTTCAATGTGTGAATTTGGACATTGACAACAGTAGAGTCTAAATGCAATCAAGATTTTCTTTTGTTTTTGCATGGCATGTGCATATGAATAGACATTACATGTGTATAAGTGTAGATGTTAGAAAAGACATAGAGTACCAAGATTACCGCAACAATTTAAATGTTATACTCGCTGTCTTCTTCACAAATTTATTAATATTTGAGGTTAAAATTGCATGTTTTGACCATGATGGTCACCCCAGGCCATCCAGTAATTACACTAATATAAAACAGTTTATTTAAATTAGCTTGTACCATTTGATTGAGCTCTCAGTCAATTGTCAAATTGTTTAAAACTGAAATAAAACAAAAATTAAAATGCTTTCTACAGTTAGTTAAAATATTCAGTTCCAGCAGATTTTAATCATTGGTCCTTGTTTTGGTGGTAGGTGTTATGGTGATACTATGCGATGGAAGGCATAGTTTCTTTCCAGATTGGTTTGTGGACCTCTAAACAATTCTGTATAATGAACCCTATGTTCTTCGTTTATGCCTGCCCCACTTTGCAGACTGTTTCTTTTCTTGGATGGAAAATATTATACCACTATTTCACTTTAACAGACTGGAGTAATGTTCACGTGTTACCACAACAAATAATCCACTGCTGCAGGTAAAGTTATGTTGAGTTTTGTCACATGATATGATGACCTAATTTAATTTGTATACACTCAGATCATAAGTATTTTAAGTAACAACTATTTCATGAATAATGCTGATGCACTGCGTGACACTATCATAACTGAAGATGACATGACCATGCTCAAATGTGTAATGGAGACGTAATATAGTTGTTACATCCAATGGAATTGTACCTTAGATTGAAACTTATAGTACTGATTCTGATTACCAAATTTCAAGCAGTTCTGTTCAGTTTCTGAGTTGTTATATGCATACAGATGGACAGTGATTTCAACAGGCCCTGCAGGAATGATAACACACTGAAAAAGAAGCACCAAATAAAAATGGATGGTATCACCCTGCACCTGCACACGTCATGAAGGCACATAGGGGGGAGTGGAGGTACATCTCCATTCATGTTAATTTTAGCACTAGATTGAGGTGCATAGTTCACCTCCTGTTCCAGTTACTTTACCTTCTGGGACAGAACCCTTGTACCCAGTGAAGAGGAGGGAGGTGGGTCCCAAAGACTGTATGGATGTTTTGGTTAAGAAAAAATAACTTCTCCCTGCCAAGATTACAACTGTGGATAGTTCATTCCAGTGCCTAGACACTATACTGACTATGCTGTCCTGGCACGTTACACATATTAGGAAATTTTGACCCAAAACTGACAACAAACTGAATTATACTCGTACTTTACAAACCCCTGCAATCATGGAAGTGCACGATTTGAGATGTGACGCTTGTATAAACTGTGTCACTTGGCTTAATAATTTTGAGTTCATACAGGTAACACCACTGGGAGCAGGTACAAACAAGATTCCATGGCAGGTGTGAAGAGAATCACTGTCTTGCAACTCCTATTGAGCCTGTGAGGCTAAACTACATATGGCACTAAGACAAAACCTGTATTGGTCACAAATAGCACTTTTCCTGGTAGCTAAACAAACTGGAGGATCATTAGAAAGGTAGTTTTGAATGAATATGTCAGTTTCCTTGCATCAGCTTTGTCAGACTGTAGATGGTGGATACAACATGAACAGAGAATTCATAGAAACTTTTCTCTCTATACATTGATTATGTAAATAAGTTGCATAGCAAAGTTAGCTAGAAGAATGTGTAAGATTTAGCTACAAGATTGAGACCTTCCTACAATCAAATCCCAAATAAACTGTCAGAGAGGCTACTGCAACTAAGAATATATGGATGGTATACCATATTCCCTGTTTTGAAAACAATTTAATGGAGATGGCAGATTTCTCTTAATATATGAATCAGCTATACAGAGATGCCTAAGGACAACAAAATTAAACAAGCATTAGAAGAAGTACCTTTGTGCTGCTTAATATGGGTACTGAGTTAGTGGAGTGTATCACAGCTGTATTCGTATAGGATATAGATATATCAAAAGTACATCTCCAAAATAGTGACACTTACGGGAATCAAATTACATCAAGATCACTCAGAAATCAGTGTGTGCTCACACATTCTGTAGTGCAGGGGTGCACAAATCCCAGGTGCCAAGTCACCTGGCTATCTAAATTTTGTATGACGGTGCCTAATATTCGTGGGTCCTCAATATGGAAGTTGCTTCATGTCACCCTTCTGTCACCTAGAATTTTGAGTTGGCTCCTAGAATTTTGGATAATTTGTGCAAACCTGCTAAGGTTTACACCTTAAAATGGCACCACTGCTACACACAAACATTTCCTCCTATGAAATCACAATGGATCCTTGAGCCCCAATAATTTATACATTTTATGGGGTAAAGAGTGCCAAAAGAATGGCACTACTTGTTGTTCTACATTGTGTTTTAATGTATTACTAACCATATACTTGAATTAATCATGGCTGTTGCAATTAAATCTACACAAATCCAGTTTTGCAGCTATAATTCATCCTTCCATTTCCTACCATCCTCATCCCAGAGTTCATCACCTCACATTTTAGAATGAAAAGTACCACGTATAATTAACGAAACCAGGCTACATTCAGTACAACAGTATGGCTGGTCACCAGTTACTCGCTGTGAAGGAGTTAATAACAGCAAATAGGTTATCATTAAAAGTTTAAACAATCCTCACTTCATTTTCAGGTGTAACTTCCGACAATGACTTCTCTTGTAAATAAGTTGTTGCCACAGCCAGTAGATAAATATTATGAGCAATGTCCAAGTCATCCTGGGACACTGCCACTTCCTGCAAGAAGGTGAATTGTTTATGATATTAAGTACAACTTGTGTGAGTGCTAGCAAGTACAGTGCTTCTGAGGATCAAAATAATCTCCTGCAGTGCAAGTTGCAGCACAATTAGGAATGGTGTGTGTGTGTGTATGCATGTGTGCTTGTCACATAATGCTTTTGACAAGTGCCCTCAGTCAAGTCTTTTGAGTTGAATTGACAGGATAAAATTTAAAATTTGTGAACTTAGAATTACAAGATATCCAAATCTTGAGTTTTTCAAATTCAACACAATTCAACATAATTGAGCTTTTAGATTACCCTCATTACTGAATATGGGAAGACAGACTTATAGTGATAGATTTAAGTGTGTGTTTGTGTCCCCTTGATGACTTTTGAACTAATCAACAACTTTAACATTTTTATGATATCAAGTCAACTGTTCTATGTTACCTTCCTTACAGCCCTCTTGTTGAACATGCTGTCCAACTCACTGATACAGGTGTTTACACTACTGATGTTGGACACATTTAAGTACGGTTCAGCAAATGTGTCAGCAGAGCTCTTGGTAGGTGTTGATGTCCTTTTCTGTTGTGGTTTGGGTGTGGAGTTCATCTTGATCCTATGGAATTTGGATACATACAATTACTAACTATACATACAGCATATTCCACATAAGGTGTGCCACATTTCAGGATGTTCTTATATGAGTCATTTTGAGTAAAAAAAAGCTATATCAACACATGCCTGATTATTAACTGTTACATGTTACAAGGATATTTAATTTTTTGAGAATCTTCATGGTATGAGTTGTATGAACCAGCTTCAGACTTACTCCCACTTCTGGCAAACATTACTCCCTTGTATGTCACACTCAACTCGGTCCACAGGCCTGAGCTGCGATGTTCCTGGACCTCATACCCCTTGATTGCTTTTTGTTGGGGCATATGAAAGACATACACTACTGGTAACAACTGCACACAAGAGAAGAACTCACGCAACAAATCATGGAGTCTGCTGACTGCATAAAGTGAAGTGATGAAATTATCAGAAGGCAATAAATTATCTTTCAGATGGGCAGGACAGTGCATACAGAACAGTGGAGTACATTTTGACCAGTGATCAGTGTGACATAACTGAAAATTGACGTTCGTTGAGATTATCTAATCAAAACAAATGATTTTCTTCCATACTGTAACACAACTACATTAACTAACAGACTTAACTCTGTACCATAAACAAAAATTGACATTTTTTGTGGCATTTTGTGATACAATATTCTTTTCATATTGTGCATACAGTAAGGTAAGACTTAATTGTTGATTTTTTTGAGGGGGGGGGGTGTTATGGGACAAGGGATGTGGCATAGGTAAAGATTCAGTGGACATCTTTGTGGTGTTACCTGATACATAACTTTCTTCTAATTTGTATTGTAAAATGTTCTATTAGTTATGAACATACGTTAAAGTTCTCGTAGCGGCGTAATGGTTGATAATGGGGCATGTGGTCAAATATACTCAAAATATCTCGTATAATAACACCCTGCAGTTTGGAACCTCTTGTACAAATATGATCCTGTAATGTACACGTAAAAGAAGTAGCACTTCGTAAAGTCTGTTCATTTTGTACTCTATACGCCAGTGTTTCTAGCTACATACATAAATACCTTGACTGAGAGTCATACCTAGATTTGTCCTTCCCCCTCTTGTAAAACGAATATTCATTCTTAGGAACGTTCTTCTTCATTGCACTAGTACTGATCAAAGCTTCCACTCCACTACGCTGATAATTTTCAAATTTCTGGACAGGTTACGCACACGTCAACGGGTACTTCAAAGACTTAACCAATGAAATTCCGTAACATTTCGCATTTTCCCGCTATTCTTCTTGGGGGGGGCCCATGTAATTTACAGTGTGGGAAACTCACTACGGATGCATATGAATTTCCCTACCATAGTCCATACACAAAATTACTGCAATGATTATAGTACACAACCCAATCATATGCAATTTAGTAGCAGGAATCACTTACATGGTTCAACTGTATTTCACTGTCTTATCTTTTTCGAATGTGTAGTCGTTCTCCATAACCTACAGACCACAGATCATCTACTATACTACAGACCTAGGTGGACACACGCAGTCGCCCAATCAATGTGCATCGATTGCTCTTTCCCCAGTTATAGAGGGGCGGGGTGTGCAACTGACTATTCAACTCTACCTACTGCCGGGGTTAAGAGAGCGTAGAGTTATACATCCACGCCACCACACACCTTGTGACTTGTTCACGGACATTTTGAGACCATTACGTGTTCACGAAAGTCAGGAACCAAGTACCCAGTAACGCTTCGTTATGCCTCAAAACAAAATACCTGTCGTCATATTTCAGCTATATGTGGCCCATGTTACCAGATTATAACCACACGCTACCACATAGAACGTGGTTAGCGCTATTGTCACTCGTGCGGTCGTGGTTCTAAATGATCCGTGATCTGAAATTGTGTTAAGTCGTGTTTGGCTGCATTTAAATAGGCAGTAGAAGATCGAAGGAAATTATACTTCAGAAACAAGTTTTAATAAGAATAAGTTTTTCTGTAGACTAATTTGGTGACTAAGAGCATTAATTTCTCATCTCACACAATTTAACTTCGCATTTATTGTGTTTCACTGCCTGTGGGCAAGTGAATTTGCGCGGGAATCGAAAGTCGACGGATGTCCAGGTGGTGTTAACCTTGCAGATAAACAATTTATTTATGTTCGGATACTCGACTTTGTGTTATTAAATAGTAAGTTATGCGTTTATATTGGGTACTCGTAGTTTGTATATGCAGCAGTTCTAGGTAAAAGTTTAATGCATATGGAGTTTTCATTTCCAGCTCGTGATGAAGTGCACAATCCCAGAAATATCTTGGCACAATCGAGATCCTGTCCTGAGTGTAGATATTCAACTAGCCTGTAAGAACGAAAATTTTGAGCGTTTGGCTACTGGTGGAATAGATTCTCATGTTGTTGTGAGTATTCAAAACGTATTGAGCCCAGTCATTAATCAATACCCATTACGTTACGGTACACAGTTTTATTGATCATTGAAAAAGCAGACAGTAATTTCCATAGGTTTAAACATAGACATAAACAAAGATGAATGATCGGTTTAAACTTCTCCTTAAACATGGAAATTGGCTTCCTGTTACAAGCCAAATATTAATTAGAAATTGAATGGTATTCATAATACATTTATTGAAGTATTTGAAACAATTTTTCTAGTAAAAGAATCGAAAGTGGATGGTTAACAAATGAGATTAGAATACAGTGTAAATGTAGGAGACTACACTAGGCATGGGGACAGCAAGAAACAAACTAAAAAGCTCCTGCATGAAGCACTGCAAGATTCTTATTATTTTATAAAAGAAGCTAAATGACTGCAGTAAGAAATATATAATTATGTAGAAAACAAAGTGGAAGATGTTTTGAATAGAGTGAAAAGAGCAATTGGTAAGGTAGCACCTAGAGATAAAAGAGTATTAATTAACAATCTGGTAATGAAAGATTCCCCAACAATCTTTAATGCTTTCAACAGGTATTCTTTTGTGGCCAGTGAAATATCTCAGTTGTATGCTTTGAAGTTTCCACAGTGTTGATGTTGCGCTGTGTAGATTGGTTAGCCGATCCAGATGCTTTTGAAGGAATATTTATATCTGTTAACCGTGCTACAGAGTGTAACATCATGGAAGATCTATATCCTCATTTCCTCATTTGTAGCAAAAGAGGCTTAATATAATACCCAAAAATAGCATAAGGCAGAATGATTATGCTAGAAAATTTCTTAGTAAATAAATGTTCTTAAGTTTCTAAACCATGAATTGAAACACAGTTTCTTGGTCACCTACCACAATGCGTACTTGCTGCACTAGCAATTCTAGCTCAGCTGCTATTTTGTTAACCATGTAATGGAAAGTAGAGTAAAGCAATTTAAATTTGGTGAAACCCACATAACAGTGACTGTAAATGGCGTGGTAACTGGAAAGTGTCATCCTGTGTTGGTGTGAGTGATACTGCAGTCCGCTCATGTGACAAGACATGTGTTGGAATGGGAATATTCTGAACACTGAGGATAAGTATATATATATAAAAAGAGGACTTTTTCCATCATCTGATAGACACAGCACCACGCTATATATTCACAATTTTTTGAAAGCTGGTACTTTCTACATCAGGTGAAGAGATAGTCTCTTAGATAAAACTGGCACATATATTCTAATTGAGCCATAAGTTCACCAATATCCATACACATATTAAATATAGGATAATTCATCTAAATATAGCACTACAAGTCATAAATGTAGCTTCACAAATAATTATGGAAATTGAAACATCTCATAATTTTTTCCATAATTATTTGTGATATGTTTGTGACTTTTAGTGTTATTTAGATGAATTATTTTATTTTTAATAAGTGTATGGATGAATCTCATTAGTGAAGTTATGACTCATTGAGACTGTTTGTGCCAATTTTATGTAAGAGATTATCTGTTCACCTGATGAAAGCAGTAGCTTTCAAAAGTTGTGATTATATAGTGTGGTGTTGTCTTTTTTAGACAATAGAGAAGGTCATTGTGTGTAAGAGTAATGTGTTGCAAGTTGCTCCATTGTCAAGAATTTCCATGATACTGTGGATCAGTAACTATCTACAAGTTTGTGTTCTTTATTGATCATTGTGTCTTCTCATTGAGTGTTATATCTGCAGGGAATGCTGTTTCGTGTAGATTATGTTACAGTTATTCGTTTTGCAGATTTGGCATTTGGAAATACAAGTGACAGGTGCGGTGAAAGTTGAGTTTGCTGCAGATCTTCAGAGGCATCAGAGAGCTGTCAATGTTGTTAGGTTTTCTCCATCTGGTGAATTTCTTGCATCTGCAGATGATGGTAAGTTTGCTTTTTACTTGCTGTATATGAAACTGACAGGTAGCCACACTTATGCTCACCCTTTTAGGAATTTTTGTTTACAACATAAGGAGAACAAAACAATTATTTGTTTTAGTTTTAGTGCCTGATTCTGAAGTATTATCTCTTACTTAGAGGGAATAATATAAATTACAAGTTTGTGCATGTGTGTGTGTGTGTGTGTGTGTGTGTGAAAACAAATGTCTCAGGAAAGTGTGGAACCAAGAAGGATGACGTTATGTTATTACATAATGGACAACATTGATTTCTGGAGGTCATATTGTGTTACAGTGGCGAATTTAAAGGTGTTACAGTGAGCTGAGCTTGACAAATAACTTGACTGTGGGAGAGAGTAAGTGCATATGAACATTTTTAATGGAAACTATTTGAAGAACGATTGCTTGAATGATTTGGAAAGATATGGCAAGGATATGGAAATGGATCGTAAGTAATATGTTGTGATGTTGGAATGGATCTGTTGTGTCCATTGGCAGAACTTGGTGTAATTTGCAGGTACTTCTACCAGAGATTTAGTTAGTGTACATGTGGGTGGGCCTTGTGTATTTCCAGTTTGAAGCTGTTGGGAGGTAGCAAATTTTTTATCCTTTTATGATGGCAGAGTTTAAAGCCCATATGAACAGATAATACAGCACATTTAGAGATAGAAAATTACACAACATTTGTGTAATTTAGAAGAAGAATTTAAAACATTTTGCATTAATTATTTTGTCTACTTTAAGTGTTTCCATATCCATTAAAGATTGACATATATTTATGCAATTTGGTCATCTGCCTTTGTGCACAAATCCAACTCTCCAGTATACATTTCTGTGTTGTGGCACAGGAATTCAAGGTTTTTGTTGTTGCTTTATTGATGTAATTTTCAGTCCACCATTTGTTTTATATGCAGTTTCTAGTTTTATTTCTGGTATGTACCTGAACAATTCCATTGGTTCGTCCACTTCTTCCCTGCAGCCGAAGAGTGAATACAAGTTTTGTGGTGATTTCATGTTTTGTTCCTTTTGTTACAATTGTGTTGAGCTTGGTAGCGGTGTTCTTACAGAGTCTGCCGTCATCATTTGGAAGCAGAAGACTGATCAGGATGCACCAGATTTTCCATCTGGGGATACCGACAATGCAACAAAGGAACAGTGGCTTGGCATCAGAGTTCTTCGGGGTCACATGGAAGATATTTATGACCTGTCTTGGTCACCAGATTCCTTGAATCTTATTTCAGGATCTGTTGACAATTCTGCCATTATATGGGATGTTCATAAAGGTATTTGAAAAGTTGTAATACTTACATTCATATAAATTTCATAATTTTCAACAGCATATAGAGTAAAGTAATTTAAAGTTCAAATTTTTGTTAATGGGTCAGTGGAAGAGAAGATACCAGTGAAGAGTTAAATACGTATTCAGCAGGAAAGAACATAGTGAATTTTACACTCAAGTAGATAAAAATTCGTAATGTATGTCAATGTTGTCAGTCACATACAGTGCACACTTTCTGATTGTTTATTGTCCGGCAACTAGTTACGACCTCAAGTATAGGTCATCATGAAGCCAATTATGCAAGAAAATGAATGTAAATAGAAACTAAGTACTGTGAAGTAGGTGATCTTCACCTTATTGTGTTAAAAATATATAAAAAATGTATGTACAATATATAAAGGTATTGTAAATTGCGAAATTACTATACCTTTGTACATTTTATGCACTTCTTACTTCATGGTACTTAGTTTCTGTTTACATTCAATCATTTGCAATTGACTATAACTTTATACATTATATGTACATTTTTAATGTAATAAGTTGGAGATATCCTACTTCACAGTACTTAGTTTCTGTTTACATTCATGTTCTTGTATAATTGGCCTCATGATGACCTATACTCAAGGTTGAAACTAGTTGCCAGACAGTAAACAATCACAAAGTGGGTGTTGTGTGTGATTGATAACATCAATGTATATTATGAATGTTACACCAACGGGGATGCTCCACATAAAAAAACTACTAAGGATGAATGACAGATGGCTCATCATAGGATGATAGCATGCTTATGTGGACTTTTTAAAGCGTGCTCTGGGGAATGGACTTGGAAAGCTATATGCAACAGGATGTGAAGGCCTTACTATTTGAGTAGGGTTGATCATGTTCAGAAAATTAGGGACAGGAAGCAAAGAACAGATATTGGGAAGCATTCCTTTGTAAATAGGACAATTGAAAACTGGAACCAACTACCTGCAGAAACGTTAGGGACTTTCCCTTGGAAACCCAAGATTTTTAGAAAGAGAGTTAGGGTAGCAATTATAAACGGGGTGAAATGAAAGGAGTAGAAGTGTGGTGAAAATTATCTAAAAGTGCAGTGAAGTGAAGTGAGGTGAAATGGAGAGGTAGGAAATTTAAATGGGGTTAACCCAAATGAGAGGGTAGTGAAATGTAGTTGGGTGAAGTTTAAATGGAGGAAGTGAAGTGTCGAAAAGTGTAGTGAAGTGGAGTGAAGTGTAGTTGGGTGAAGTGTAGTGAAAGTCTTAGTAACAGGGTGTCCAACGTTTTTAGAAGATATATAGATCGTATGAAGTTTGCTGCTTTTATGGCTTTTTCATTCATCATATTCCTTCATGTTCTTTTGGTTCTTTATCATTGTGTATATGTGTATATAGTTGTATGTTTTGAATACTTTTGTTTAATTCTGTAAGTTATGTGTTCTTATTGTTATTTAATGTATTCTTATTGTTGTGTATGCTCTGTTCTGTATATTCTGTTTTCATCGTGCCAACTGACATTCTTTGGCTACCCTGACTGAGGTTTTACAATGCTTTTTACTCAGTTGTAAGGCAAATGCCAGGGTATAACTCACAAAGACGGGGCACGGCCCACACTCTTCCCAGTTAGTTAACTGTGTTGTTCTATGTACAGTTTGTGTGTAAATGTGTACTGTACTACTCCCACTGGGTGTCAACCCAATTGCATTAAACAAATATACCATATCATATCAATATCAGAACGTGCTGTGAAATGTAATAGTACATAGAGAAGAGATTTGAGAAGGCCAATTATAAGCTGGAACAGGTTTTTAGCATGTTCTCTGAAGTGAGTGAGTGATTGATTGAATGAATGAATGAATGAATG
>Ga0123352_10008740_pt1 | contig 15770 bp, 16 predicted proteins | sample TergutLab28metaG_FD_89700 | JGI IMG/M metagenome (GOLD analysis project Ga0123352, IMG submission 89700) | Labiotermes labralis P1 segment gut microbial communities from Petit-Saut dam, French Guiana - Lab288 P1 | ecosystem: Host-associated > Arthropoda: Insects > Digestive system > Gut ... | reverse complement strand
TTTTAGTAATCATATGACACCAAGCTTTGTAGACAAAAACTAGAAAAAAAAAAAAAAAACCTGATCAGATAGGAAGGGGGGGGGGGATGGATGGATGAACAAACAAACCCCCTACTTCAAAAGAGGAACAACTTCCTACAGCACACCAGATTACAGAAATAACACAAAGCAACATTACACAAATGAATAAACTAGCCAAGGGTTCAAGAATAATTAAATTCCAGCAGAAGCCACTCTTGTGGGATGACATAACTTTGTTGATACAGGGTGTGTGTTTAAACAGGCTGAATTACTGTATCAGACTGTACTGCTGGCAAACAGCAGACAGTTCTGTTGCTCTTTGGTAATCCACAAAGGGAACAATGAACTTTGTTTTGGTTACACTGAACAGTTGAAAGTTCCATCCTTCGAGGTGAAACTGCCCCTGTGCATGCCATGAAGGCATATGGAGAAGTGTACATGCAGCTCCACTTGTTCTTAACTTCAGCATCACACTGGGGGGGGGGATACATAAGAGCTCCTACCACACCAAGAGACTGTGTGGGGCCCCAGGGCTGGTCTGCTGTGCACAAAAGACAACAAAAGCTCTTGGCCCTGCTGAGTATCATATCACAACTGCTCATACACAAGCCCACAGCACAGTCACTATGCTGACCATTCTACTCCACTTTCTATACGTAAGTCTCCTTTAACATAAGGCAAAGTCAATAAAATGAAAAATTGTAAATTTAATTACAATCAATCACAACCATCACTCACCTTCAAACCTCTAAATAACTGGAATGTGACAATGGCTAACAGGAGGCACACAACTGAAATAATACAGCCAATGTACGTAATGATCTGCAGAGCCATCTGATGAGGAGGGGGAAGATATGTTGCATGGACGTCCATAAGTACAGCAAAATTAGTTAAATGGTCACACTGGCAGGTTGTATGTGTCTGGTTTGTCATTTCCACACGGCAACCTTCGTCTGACCATGCACTGCAAAAACATAACCACGCCATGACCTCACAGCATGCACTTTCAATGTGCCAAACACACATTCTGAGACAGTAAGTAAGTCACAGATGTGGGCATGCATGTACATAACAAACTCACTCACTCCACTGAGCACAGTCCTTCTTGAGAAGCAACACATACCTCAGTTAGCCAAGAAATTCCCCACATTTCACGTAACCTGAAGGTTCATTACCGTGCCCACAGCAGTCCACACGTCCAACCAGTAGCAAGACGAATCCATTCCATGCCCTCACAACCTATTTCTTTTAAGATCCATTGTAATATTAAACTCGTACCTATTCTTAGTCTTCCAAGTGGTTTCCTTCCCTCAAAGTTTTCCCCACCAGCAGGCTGTACCAATTTCTCTTCTCCCCATACATGCCACAGTCCTTGCCCAAATCATCCTACTTGATTTGCTTACTCAAACAATATTTGGTGCGTAGTACATATGGTATCTCTTTGTTTTGTGATATTCTCGGTCTTCTGTTACTTCCTCTCTCTCTCAGCAGTAAATATCCTCCTCGGTATCCTACTTATTAACACTCCCACCTTGTGTGATTCCCTCAATCTGTAAATATTGTTTCAAAAATGGCAACCATAAACAATGACAATAAACATGTTCTACCTCCTTTGGTTCTATAGCCTGGTTTTGGTCTTGACCACCCCCCATCCCCAGTGACAAAGAACATTTGCATCAAATTCACATTTTAAAGAAGAAGACCCTCAGTGCTGGTGTCACATTCCTTACCTCATGGTGTAGTCCCAGAAGACACAGGCAGGATTGCTAACATTCTCCGTGCGTAGATGACGAAGAGACAGACGGACGGGTTCAGAAAGTTGTATGTGCCTGCCCTTGCCAAGGGAGGCGGAGATTACTTTACTGTTCAGTATTCGTGTCACGTTCCGTGTCGTGCGGAACTCTGTTGTTACTTCACCACTATCACTAACCACAACCACTGTTGATGGATCTGCCTGAGGTTGTAGGATTTCCTCCAGGTGGTCAAATGCCACGAACACAAGGCGCACAAACCCCCCTTCACTGTTCTCAAGCAAAGCTCCGCGAGGAAGCTGCAGCCAATCTTGGCTCACTGGCCACTGTTCCACAGTGGTGGCAGGAGAGGGAAACTGTTCTTCCCCTATGTTAGGGGTCTCAACAACACGGACACTCAGTACTGCAACATGTCATCAAGCTCATTATTGCTAACTTACAAACAAGCAGTATCTCAACATATACAAACAATAAAACAGATTCTGAACCATTTGTGTACAGGCTTCACTTTTTAGTCAGAAAATTTATTATTATATTCTGCTTATTAAAAGCATACAGACATGACCGCCACATCTCACACATGGAATGCAATACACATCTGCCAAAAAAAAAGTTACAACAATGATATGCACTACATACACATGTGTACACAGCTGGTGAACAAGCATGTGTGCACATGCACATGTTCCAGTTATGTGGTAGTCCCAGGAAAAACTGTAGTTAAACTATCCAAGTTGTGACTTAAAAACTATGACAATGAAATCATGCTTCTCTAAGAATACTTTATTACAAACTGTGGAGTGGAGGTGCAGAACAGCTGAAGCTAGCTACATTACATGTACTGCATAATGACGTCCTACTTACTACTCAATCTTCCATGGTCCCCTCTTCTTTGGTATACAGGTATTGGTTGCTTTCTTTTCCTGATTTAATTAACTACATATGAAAAGCCTGTGTAACCAATTTATATTTCTTACCAAATTAGTTCTTCAAAATTGGTGGGAAATCACTTGCAAGCTCTTCTTGCAAAACTTTTTATATCTTGTTTTAAATGCTGATTAAACTTCTTCAATGTCTGTATCAACACACTGTTTGCTACAAAGCACTCCTGATCTGTATCCACACACACACTGTTAACAATCAGCTGTTTACACTTGTCTCCTATCTGTCTTTTAAATTTATTGTATTTCACCTTCAAATGAAGCTCACATTGAAAGTACTTCACTTCTAGCACTGTGTGACAGCATCCCAACAACACAGATTAAACCCACGAGTGACACATTCTCTTTGTGGAGACTAGTATCATTTCACATCACATTGCAGGCACACAAACTTCACTGTTAATGCCAAACATATCGTTCTCTGGTCAGATGCCTCATGTTACATTCAAGACTAGTGCCACACACTTTTCACACACATGACAATTACAGCACTATGCAGCTTCATGAACCACAATATGCCATTTCTTGACTACCTGCTCAAGAAGTTGGTTATGCAGCAAATGAGCAATTCCATCATTACATACTAAACAATCAATCAATGTATAAGTCACTCTTCTCTTCATGCTTCCATTCATTTACATAGAATATGTGCACTTCATGTTCAGGGTAGCAAGTCTGTAACTGCTCTGAAATGTTTCAATTTTCCAGGTTTCACAAAGGCAAAAGCTAGTGAACAAGTTTCAAATAATGTACCACACCCATGGAAACAATTCTATTACTGGATTTCTTTCAACTTCACAGACAAAAAGAAGATATTTGGCATATATTAATCTCAGTATATGTAACATTTAGCAACATGAGGCCTGAATTTATCCATTACAATAAGAATTACCAGTTTGTTTCAATCACGAAGCTGCGCAACTGGCTCTTCTTGTGCAGCCTGAAACAAGCTGCCTTACATGAAAAATTCTGTTGCATTTCTGGATCAAAAATGAATTCAAAATTTTATTATCCAGGACTCTTTTTAACACTTCACAATTGAATTTTCAAGAACTCTGCACGTATCTCACGTATTTTTCACTTCAATGCTGAAATATTCTTCATCACACTCCTTCATAAATAAAACAATACTATGTTTAAGATACATGGCCTGCAAATCGATATTCAAAGCACAAAACTCAACTGCATGTACCTTATATCATTACTAATACATCTTCAGCACATGTTTTGCAGTTGTACACAGTTTTATGTCTTCTATACACTCCATACCTCTTGAAATTTTTCCATACCTAAGAACAACATCTAAGCTCTGGCTGCATTCAGAACACCATTTTAGGGTACAATGGTTTACAGCCAAACAAGAAAAGGCAAAGATACTAAAAATGTAACAAATTTTACATGGCTTTTTCTTCTTCTCCAACCTGGGGCACAAGGTACACTAAAATCTGCTCACACAAAACACAGGCCTGCGTATTCATGAAGCCTGAAGCATGTCGCAATGTTATGACATGAGCAGTGTGTGTGTCTAGATTCAAACAGCTGGGTCTCAAAAGGCTATGCCCTAACAAATGCTATGGTTTATGTCTTTTGGTCATTACTGATGCTATTACAGCTCATCTGGGTGATGATTCGTGAACAGTTCAACAAAGCATCAACTCGGCTCAGCCAATGACAAGCCATACTAGCCACGTGTATGAATTTTAATCTCACAAATTACACACAATGTACATCAACTAAACTTGCATAACTGCAAGACTTTAAAACCTTTATAATGTATGTCATAACAAATAACACACTTGAATGCACTCAAACATCTTACCTTCTGGCTGATACAACAAAACCACATACCAGACATGATGGTTGACACAACAAAACTGCATGCCAAACATCAAATGCATCAGATAACATATGCAGCTGAACTAATTAAAAGAATGGCTGTGTGGTACAGCCATAAACAACGCTTCATGAAGTCTGTACTCCTGCCACAACAGCATGTTGCCAAGTTCTCTTTCACACATGACAGAATGACACAAACCTTTACTATGAATTTCCAGCATTACAAAATGTTGAACCAGAACTTATATCAGTAGTCCTGCACACAGCAAATTTTAACATTCACTCCCATTCTGACTTACCAATATGGTTTCTATTATCAGCAGTATTACTTCACAATATGCTGTCATATTCTTTGTACTACCTGTGAATCCATTCCATTTAACAGAAACTGGAGTTGTAAATAACAAACAAACAGGAATTCAAAACAATGAAATCTTGCAGTCCTGCATGCCTGAGAAGTCAGCACCCTCGGGCCACCAGACACATGTAGTATTGCTCACTCACAGTGAAACCAGAATTAATTGCTCATACATATGTAACTGCAATGATATGACAATTACGTCTGAGGCCGAAATACAGTTCTGTTCAACTCTGCCTTATGCGTAACACCCTTTCTGTCCAATTATTATTTATATGTCACTTGAAGTATTTGGAACACTTGGCTGAATGGAACACTAAAATGATGATCACACCTGGTATTGCAGAAGAGAAATTATAATTTGAAAATACTCCAGTTAGAGGTCTCCGGTTCACATAAGCCACTTCCTGTCACTTCTTGTTCTCACACAAACCTTAAGAGATCAAACAGCTGCAGGTGCAAATGTTTCAGCTCCTGCGGTTTGTATCCATGTCCGCACAGAATGACCCTATACAATATTCTGGTATGCGGACAACATGGGGGAACCTAAGAGTGAGCCCGTGGTTCATGGCCTGTCAGGTCGGTGTGCACTGGCTGTTAATCACTAATTTAACCATACTCTTGTTCTACATACTGTCTGCTTTGTTCATCCAACATCAATTGAACCTGCAGTCACTGCTCCACACTCCAAATTTTAATCCAATAAGGGACTATGTCTCGACTCCTGCCTTGCAACCCTTCCAAGTATAATTTCTTCTGCACTCACTAAATCTGAATCCATTTCATTGGCATGCCAGGTGCACACAATCACATGACAGTCCCTGCCCTATCATTAAACTTAATGTTTTTAAAGAAACACAAATTTAAAAATTTGATTAAGCAATTACCTCCAGATTAATTTCCTACAGACCTCAGAACCTTTAGGAAGCCTCCAAGATTCAACAGTAATTTTGGCAGCACATATCTTATGGCACAAAGCATGAGATGATCACAACATCTAATGGCCTACAAGAAAAAGTGGAATCCATGGCAACACAACTGCTTTCCTCTGCTTCAAAATAACGTCACTCTACAAAAGGCCACAACAGGTTCATTCAGAATGGAAGAATGCGTAGAATCCATGACACAGACACCAAACAGAACCGAGATTAAATCACAGCTATTTGTAAATTACAACTACACTAATCCAATGCAGCATATGAACTTCTGGAAACCTCTGACAGGATTATATTCCAAGGAGTGATAGCACTGTACCAGCCTACTTCAGTCACCATTAACTGAATTTGGCACTGTTCCATAAAAAAAAAACACTTTTATTTATCTTGCAAACCATTTTAATGACAATTTTGTGTACTGCTATTTTTCAGCCACTTAAAAGGCAAATGGAAGTAACCACTTCCAATCCTTTGTCTCTGAGCACGAAACTGTCTGTTGAAAAGAGCAAATAAATACAAAAGAACAGAAAAGATGCAGGTGCAGAGTTCATGAATATAAGCGGAGGTTTCTGAACTCTAAAATTTCTGCCCACAAACAAGATTCTGGCGAGCAAGCAGAAGTCTTAAGGATGGGCAGTGCATGATGTACTGACAGTAACAAAATGTTTATTACTTACATATATTCTTCACAGCCTGAGTAACAGTCTTCTGTCTGATCACAGTGTCAGCCAAAAGGAATGCATTTTCTTCAAGACCCATTAGTAGTGAAGTAGCCACCCTCATCTGTTCTTTGTAACTTAAGTCCCTCCACGACGGATGCTGTGATTCATCAAGCAAGTTGCTACCCGTTTTCACAATATCATGCAGTAGTTCTGTAACAATAGCTTCTCTCTGTCTTGGGTCTGGGAATGTTTCTATATCAACTGCCATCTTTTGTGCCATCTTCTTGATGATCTTCGTCGTCGTCATCATGTCTCCACCATACAATGTCTTGCTACTGGTCACCTGGGACAGGTCATTGGCAATGCTGATTATGGAGTCTCCCTCCTCAACACGAGACTCTAAACTGGTGAGCCACACAGACCGACATTCGCTCAGGTCAGGAGAATGTGGCAGCCAGATGGGTGGCATGGATGTAGGTGATGACGACTCGGTCCCTGATGAAGGTGCAGGTACAGGTCTTTGTGACTGACCAACACACCGCCACTTTGCGAGACCTGTAGCACCGCCAGGGCATGGCTGTACATTAACCTCTCCTACCCGTGTCCAGTTCCAGTATAAATTCCTAGCCAAAGTGGCACTGCACAACTGAAGAAATTCACTTTCTTGAAACCACGGTGCACTTGGTGATGGCATGTATTCAAACGCTGCTGTACTGGATGCTGTGAAGTGAACAGTAACACAGCCTCACAGAAACATGCTACAACATTTCTGATCTCAAAAACTATTTTCCAATATGCAGCTGGAATTGTTTAAAGTTTACACAACTAACTAGTTGGCAATTCCCCCCCCCCCCCAAGCAAATTCCAGATACATTTGGAGGAGAAATGTATATACTGGTAAGAGGGACAGTAACCGATGCTACAGTAGTGTATGGACTACTTGCTAGCTGTTGGTGCATCCGTCAAAATAAGCTGTTATGAGTGCAAGAAACGCACACAAACCGCTAAATGTTTTCTGTCCATTTCAAAAACATTCACAGTGAATGACTCTACAAATATACTTCCAAACAGTAAATGTTTTTGAAAGATGTGATGCTGCCTGGCCATTCCAAGGTGACCCTAGCAGCGACCATGCTGTGCCGACTGCAGCTACGCACAATGCACGCGAGCCCAATTAACAAGTTACCTGGACCCCACAATAATGTATCTGCACCCAACAGCTGACAGAAAAAAATGGAAAAATATTGAAGCAAACAACATAAATATTTGCCATACCTAATGTTGTTCTGTGCGTTGTTTTCCATGCTGGTGGTACAGCAGACGTAGATGCAGTAGTAGTGTCTCCCAGAGGTGGTGCGTGTGTGTCTGCGTCAATGACACTGGGTGCCCCCTCTGGTGGTACTGCAGGCAAGGGAACCCTTGTGCTAGTTGACCCAGATGCCGCTGTGGCAACACTACTGGATGTTGTGGTAGTGACAACTTGACCATCTGGTGTGCTCGGCGGTTTTTGTGGAGATGGTGGCCGTAGAGTGGCTGACTTGCCCGTGCTCCACACACTTGGCTGCGAAGTAATCAGCCATGGTGGACTGGGGCGACTGGTTGTTGTGGTTGTCGCTTCTGCAATGGCATACTGAAGTTAACTTTTTCCACTATAAATAATAAGCATTGGCATCAAAATAAAATATAAATAAATCAAAGAATTTAATATTACCTTAATAGGAAATCTCAACTATGTATTCTAAAATTACCAAATATTAAAACTGCTTACTTCTGAAGGATATATTATTATAAAACTACATGTGGCTTTGAATTAGAATTCTGTGTAACTTTTACGAAAAAATTAATATCATTCTGAGCTAAACATAATGTACTAATGATGACAGACATAAAAAGGGCCTGTGAAATCCCTAATCAAAGACTTTCCCAAAACACAATCCCTCAAACTATCTGCAATACCATGTCTTATCAGCAACCTGAGAATTACTCTGCTTTCACAATCTCAGACCACTGGAAAACAAGTATAACACAGATTTAAATTTTCAGCCTTCTCATTTCAAATTAGAAATCTAAATTCCATGTGACAAGAAATCTAAAACTGGCTCACAAATGATCCTAAATATTTGTATGCCACAGAAATCATGACAGATGAAATTTACATTCAGTAATTGGGCCACAGTACCGTCTGACAACTGGAAAATCCAATCCAGCGACAGCTGCCCTTTACTTGAGATGAACAGATTGAAAGCGACGGCTCGAAAAATGAAATTACAAACTGTGAATAAAGCTGTATAAAAACTGAATTATTTTACAAATTAGAATTCTGACATTTACTGTTAAATGATCACAGAAATTATTACAAAAGTTACTTGGTCCTTAACCTGGCTTATAAAATGACTAAAATAAGTGGCGACAATTCTGTGACAATACACACAATTATATTACAATTACAATATTACGAAACACCCAACTCCTACATGTTTATGACAGTTGCACTGTTTCATGCAATTGTGTGCTCCTGACGACAGGCCAGTATGGTGCAAAACATGCAGCAGCTGGTGTCTTACAGTACTGTCATTTTAAACAAACTGTGTGTATTTGTTGGTTTCAAATGTAGTAAGTGTAGTACAATGCATGGAATGGAGAATGTGACATAAGCAGGGTCCAACCACGAATAACAAAACACACCCAACCTCTCACACCTGCTCACAGCACATGTTGCCAATCCCTAGCACTGAAGAACTAATTTGCTTTCCAAAGATGGTGTAGCAACTGCCTGCTTATGTCCGTGAGCATTTGGTGACGTGACATTTATTTTTGCCTTAAAGGGTCTAATTTGGGCCTCACTGGGTGATGACAATCAAAATAACATATTAAACCAGAGAATTTCTTTCAATCTGATAACCTCAAGTTCTGTAACAATGATTACTCACAGATAAGCTTAAAAGACTACAAAAACACATGTGAAGCTTATAATACTATGTTTTTAAAAATAAATGTGCCTACTTCAACAATTAGATTTATCACATCAATGGTCCCTACATAACTTCCTGACATTACAGCTACATTTAAGTGTTGTATACATTTCCTTGAATTAATGCTTCCATCACAGTTTGGCCGATTATATTTTGAAAGTGGCAAGTCAAGTGAAATGTATGCCTTGCACCAAATACGTGTGTGCGCCGCAACACAGAACATGAAAAATGAAGGCCCTGACTATTCAGTCTCTCCCACCGTTCTGTCACCACGGCTTCTACATGGTCAGCCTACTCTCAGTCAAAGTTCCATTAACAATACCTAACAATGCATGTGCCTTCTGAGTCCTTCACCTTGTCCCATGCTAACATGGCAGCAATGCTCTGAAGGACTGCACTGTGCAATTCACTGCCTACTGCATGTCACTGACAGCTTCAGAAAGACGGTCCCTGCATTTGGATGATGCTGTCAGTATAGCTGTATACCTTAGCAACAGCCAGTGTGGTAAACATGGTAGGTATGCCACTCCATGTTTCAGAATACTGTAGCTGTTTGAATACAGTCTTGTCTACACATGTGGTGACATTTGCTTTCAGGTGAAAGTGCAACACAGAAACAGTGTTGCATGTTTTTCTCTGACACTCACTAGTAGCTTGTTTTGTTTTCATCATCCCTGCATCTCACTTTGGCTTTCTGTTGGCCATATTATGGCAAATTTATCTGGCTTGGCCTGTACGACTCACAACGGTACAGCATTTGCTACTGGCACAATGCAGCCAACTGACACAAGGGCAGTAGGGACCATCGACATGAACGTTCCGTTCCTCATTCGGCTAGCCTGGGATGAACCTTTATTAGATGTCTATGGAATGTGCAATGGAGAATATTGTAAATATATCCATAAATATAAAAGCAGTGACCGCTCCACATGCAACATGAATGATGGGGAACAAGCTGCTTTTAAGCACTTGTGTTAGTTCTAAAATATGTGAGATACTTTTTCAATGCTGATTTCAAAGTTATGTCATTCCTCCATCACACATTTGTTCCCAGTGCTAACTTGCTGGCCATGCAGGTCTTAGACAGAACAGCAACAACTTCCACTGTCCCTGAAGAAACACTACAAACGACCAGACCAGTTCATGTGAAACGCCTGTAGCTTCAAAAACAATATGAAAGTGTTCCTCTGTTATCCATTCATTTAGTTAACAATGCCAAACATTTGGAACACAAACAATACCCATTCATTCATTTACTTAGGACATGGGTGAATGCAATTTTAGTCTGTCTAATTACACATAAAGGCCTTGCTCAGAAACACCAGCTGCTTTTCCTGTAAACATTTTTGGTGTCTAACCCTCTCCCCTCCAAACCCCAAACCAGAAACAAACTGAAGCACTGTGTAGGGAGAAGGGTATCACAAATTGTGGAAAGTATTCACACTCTCCTTGTCTACCAAAAGTATTCTTTGTTAAAATCAAGATATTTGGGACAAACAGTTCAGTTCTTCTCTTCTCTTCTATTTAAATCTGTTTGGTGATGTATTTAACACAAAAAGAATTAGTCAGCTGTATGACATTCCAAATGTAATTATACCACATCCCAACAGCATTTTAGGAATCACCATTACTTTAAAAATAAATATTATTTGTGTATGAATACATAAAGTGGATTAAAAATAAGCAGCTGCTAGTAGGGCAGCTGAAAAATAATACAACAAGTTGTCAAGGCCGTTTCTATGGCTACCTGAATCGCTCATGATCCAGTGGCAGAACACAATAACGGCTGATGTCTTTCACTTCGAAATTGTTGCTGTTCAGTGGACAACCTCCATGGCCCTTCAGTCTGTGCCATCCTGCTCACACCGAGATTCAAAAGACAACATGCCATGCCCTTGTTTGTTGACCCTCACTGATTTAACCAACCTTAGTCTCATTACCATACTTAAAAGATCAATCATACCTGGCATGCACTGATAGTGTGCCTCTAAATATTTTAGAGTGCCCGGGCATGGATCACCAAACATACTTGTACTCGCAAGAATGCTGCAATTCTGCTGCTGGCTACATCTGGTGATAAAAATAGAAAACACTAATCCTATGAACACTTCACACCAATTGCACAAAGTGCAACGATGTGCCCTGGTTGTGGAGAGGGTTCAGAACACTTGCAACATACGGTCAGTCCTGCTGACCCTTGAAAGATGGGACCAACAGGTCGCTCCCAGCCGTCGGTAACAACTGCCACTCAACGCCCCGCAACATCCCAGCAGAGCGATGAGCTGTGCCAAATTAATCAAACCAAAAAGGGCCATTCAACCGAACTGTATGCTGCTGCAAGGGCCCATTGCTGAACTCACTCCACTTCCAAACAAAAAGTCACGCCATATCGCAAATGTTCACGTGATGTTTCAAACACAGTGCGCCGATATGCCAAAAAATGTCGGTTAGCTACGCAGTGCTGCCACCTGCCAAAGTGCTGAAACACTGCAACAACATCGCCGAACATTAGAAGACATTACCTCACTGTCATGCCGGCCGGGTCAAGAAAGCAGGCTATAACGGAGAGCAAGATACCGAACAAAGGAGTTTGGTAGCGGCCGTCATCTAGCGGCAAACACACGAAACCAAGGCCACATTTCGCAGCAAGAAACCCCTAAGGTGCATTGTTCCCTGGTGTGGCCCGATCCCCTCCCTCCTGGTCCTAGGCGCGGTACAGCGCTCTGCAACAGCTGGCGTCACTAGAACGCGAAACCAACTACTTTTATCGCCAACAGGGCCAGAAAAGTAATCAATAGCATTATTACCGAAACAGAATGGCGATAATCTACTGTGTACAGAAACATGCGGAACATGGCGATATGACACACTTGGCACAAAGTTATTTATCGTAAGTGCAGGACCAACCTAGCATGCACTTATAATGCACTTCAACGTATTTGTGCGTGCCAGGACACGGATCCTCGAAAACTGCCCTGCTGACAGGCACACTGCAGTTGGACTGTGACTCACATCTGAAATAAAAATGGAAATTCTCTCCAACTAAAAAAGAAACGGAAAAAAACTAAGAAATGTCAGAATCATTTCAAAACTGGGGATGAAATAAATGAAAACAAAATTAGCAAGTTTATTTGGCTTTTCTGTGGGTGTGTGGGGGTAAAGCTTACAGCAACTTGTATCTAACTGCACAATACTGGCGATGTCTCGCCTCTGCTGAACAATTCTGAATACAAACCAAATCCTCTTTGTCATCATCATCATCATCATCGTCGCTGTCATAATCACTAATCATAACCTCTCGATGGCTGCCAGTTTGCACGTGCATAACCAACACTATGAACGATAACCGGTTACACGTTATGACTCTGTTCTGACGGCACTTGGCCCACTTCCTTTTGCTGTTAATGTTTTTGGTTTTCCTGTATTTGCGCTGGCCGTGTAATTGCAATCAGCGCTGTTCAGTCAGTATTTAAGTACAATGTCACTGATTATTTATTTATTATATTTATACAGGGTGTTTACATTAACACCTGCAACAAACCATGTTTCTGCGGTATATAATGCCGCATCTGCTCTGTAGTTTCAGTACATAGTACACGGAATGTTATTTTCCATACGAAACGTCTTGTACTTGTACATTTGCACTTCCGAAGTACGTGCGCAGTGCCCGGTGTAGCTGTTTTTGGTAGTTCGATGGTGTCGTGTTTTGCTCTGCAGTTGTATTATTATTATTATTATTATTATTATTATATAGTGTTCACCTATTTGCTGCTGGCAAGCAACCTAATAAATAAATATTAGTTGTTGTTGTTATCCTGCTGCTTAATAAATTTGTTTATACTCTATTATTATTATTATTATTATCATCATCATCATCATCGACTTTCTCACTTCTCAGTTTTGGCTGGGAAATATTCACCATATCCTGGGATGTAGCAATCAACAGGATTAGGTTCAGTGGTCTTATTTGTAGTTTAAAAAGTTTCTTACATTATTATTATTATTATTATTATTATTGACGTTAAACCACCACGTAAGGAAACACCAGCTGAATTATGTAAAATGTAATTACTGCGTAAATGTAGTCTCTGCAACATTACATCGTTTTGATGTGTAATTTACGTTTTTCTAAACCACTATCAAAGATGACTCAACCAAGGACACTAGGACATGTTAATATTCCGTGCCCAGCTGCCGGATGATAACAGCCCACCGAAACAAGGCCAAAGCACGGCCAAGATAAAGCAAGATCCAAGCTTTAATCAGCGCACACATTTCTGTGCCTGAGCAAGTCGCACGTAAGAAACGGCGTTAGCTACATGACTTTGCCATTAGTTAACAGTGACTCTGCCGTTAGCTACATGACTTTGCCATTAGTTAACAGTGACTCTGCCGTTAGCTACATGACTTTGCCATTAGCTAACAGTGAATCTGCCATTAGCTTCAAGACTCTGCAGTTAGTTAAGACTCTGCCGTTAGCTTCAAGACTCTGCAGTTAGTTAAACAGTGACTCTGCAATTAGCTACATGACTGCAGTTAGTAACAATGACCAAACACATAGCTTTCACAGAGGGATACAAACAAGATAAAACAGGGACCCAAGAACACAAGGCAAACAGAGAAGCCAAAGAAACATTCAGGCCGAACGAAATACCGCAGGGCCGGGAGGGTGGGGGGTGCGATGCAGGGGCAGTTCGGATTTGACGACCGGTCCTTAGCAATATTCCCACGTATTCGTAACAAGGAATCGCATTTACGTGTCCACTGCAATATTGGTCCTTCGAGGATTCGTGTCTTGTGCACTGCACAGATTGATTATGTAAACCCACAGTTGGAACAAGAACGAGTACCGCTAGGCTGTAAAGATCTCGCTGTAAAAAAGCTGCACTGATTGAAACACCCACTGTTACATTGTTTCCACTGTAAATGCAATCAAGTTCAGTCACTATAGACGACATTTCAGAGCTTCAAAACAAATTGTGCTGTTTGCAAGCCCGTTACCAGATTACCTTATCTGCTGCCCTTCCCACCTATTCTGAACTGCAGTTCGACATGAAATCCAACGTGAGATTTGAAGTTCCCCCGGCTGTGATTATGAAAACCGCCTTCTGGGAGTAACACTGCATTGTGACAGGTGCCGACCGTCTCGAAGGATTATGCTGCTTCAAGTATCAGGGGAAAATAGGTTATTTACATACCAGAAGACGGTTACATTCACGAACTGTAATTTTTGTGGACATCATAACACTGAACTAACACCATGTTTCCTACACAACGGAATGGGGCATGCTTCTATGCTAGTTAACAACCAAGAATGGTTAAGGGTGTTACAACAATTCTTATAGGTCATTTGCTGACTTTTGGCCGGTGGAATTTTCAGGTCGAAGGACAGAAGTGAGAGTCACGTGAACAGCGAGAGAGACAACTGATTGGCGGACACAACATAACACAATAAATACACTGTCCATGACGTCCCACGTACAGAGTAGGCCCGTCCACCAGCTCTGACAGGTTCTTCACAAGCCAAAGGGTGACAAATGACCTATATTGGAGCAATGGAAGCACAGCAGCATATCACAATATACAGATCCACTGCAAATTACGGAGAAAATGTTCAGGGACTCTCCCCCCCAAAAAAAGTGTCTAACTGGAGGTCACACACTACAGTCTGGGAACTCTTGGATAGCACTGCGACTTTGGTCTCTGGGGCAAACAACAGTGGAAACAATGCATGGTTAACACAACAATACGGTGAGTAAGGGATGAGGAACACGGCACAGCGGTCATGCATTGAGTAAAACCACGTATCAAGAACACTGCACACAGCATGCACAAAACACAAACTCAGTACAACAGTTTATAACTGGAAAAAAGAGTAAAGAGGTAGGTCTGTGGTTACCTTTGAGGAAAACATAAATAACACACACTTCATAACAGGGTGGCCAACAATTTTACAACAAAAACGTAAGAAGTATGGAAAACAACCGAAACTCAAAAGAACCTCAATAACAACACATTCAGCTGTGTTCACACGTCAACACCATCACCTTGTATCACCCTGTATCACCATGCGACCAACACACAATCACGTGAAACCAAAAGCCCTTCAGTGAATCTTAACTTTGTAAAAAATAATTTGTTTTCTACAAAGACTATTTGAACAATCAGGACAGCGACCGTCGTGAATGGAAATAATAGTGGGGAGGGGGGACGGGGGGGGGGGGGGAACAACAAGCAAAACGGAAGAGAAGAGGAACACCAAAAAAAAAAAAAAAAAAAACGAAACAAAAAAAC
>Ga0123352_10008739_pt1 | contig 15771 bp, 12 predicted proteins | sample TergutLab28metaG_FD_89700 | JGI IMG/M metagenome (GOLD analysis project Ga0123352, IMG submission 89700) | Labiotermes labralis P1 segment gut microbial communities from Petit-Saut dam, French Guiana - Lab288 P1 | ecosystem: Host-associated > Arthropoda: Insects > Digestive system > Gut ... | reverse complement strand
GTAATCTATCACTGCAGCTTACAATGCACAAACAAAAAGTGCACAGTGAATTACACACAAGATTTGAGGTTTCTGAGGTGAAGACTAAGAAAACAGCTGTATTCAGGGATGTGACACTGTATAGTGTGATAAACTTACACAGAGGTTTCACACGAACTTGCTATCCAGGTGATTGAGGCAGCAGGTGCATCTGATACATCAGCATATACTTATCACATCACACAGTGTCATATTGCACATGACTGTCTTGAATCACACACATTGGTGGGTAGAATGGCTGCTGAGAGACAGGTCTGGTACATGGCAAGGTCTCTCACGTACCTTGCCACGGTCAAGGCCTGCACATACGTTACTGGCACAGAGAAATAAAACAAACAAGAACAAATAAACATGAGAAACTTGTAAAACAAAATTATTGGTTGTTCTGGCAGCGAGCTGTTGGGGAGGAAGATAGCCTTGGCTGTTGAACCACACAGTCTCTGTTCAGCAGAGGGGCTGCCTGCCAACCCCTCAATGGCTGTGTGTGTTTTACATTTCAATGTACGGTACCGGTAATGCCAACTCACCACCATCAGCCCCTGGCCGGAGGACTGATGTGCGAACAAACATCTGTGGAAAGTAAGTACAAAATTCTCTGAGCAAAGGATATATGTCCCTCCGCACAGAATGGACCCATCCCTAACATGCATTCCCTCCAAGCTCTTAAGCAAATGTCGGGGAGTCAAACCGCATTTTGCCCCATTTGAACCACAAGAAGAAGCAAAGAGATCCACTGTTGCAATCCAGATGTTCCAAGATTTATAAATTCACAGTGACAAGCACATAAAATATTTGAGGGCAGTAAACACATCTGGAAACTTCAAATATACTCTTACAGAAATTCCAGGATACTCTTACATATACATCCAGTCTGCCTGCAGCATATATACATGATCTGACTCCCCGACTGACCTGCACACATGCAGACGTCTTAATTAACACAACACTGCTTTATGCTGTGGGCACATTCAAACAATGTCACTGGCTCAGCTTTAACTAGTGCTACTTAGTCTACTCTATCAACATATCTTACACAACAGAAAGCTGCCATCGTGCAGCACAAAATAAAACTTACTGATTTGGAAAATGATCTCTCACTATGATAATGAACTTGCATGACAAGAGGTCTGTGTATTAGTGACTGTGGTCTTCAGTGCAACATCTGCACCCAACTACCAGACTACTACACATCATACTCCAGAAGACAACCAAATTCATAACAAACATGTTCAGCATGAGATTAAATAGGTGCAAATCTGAAAGGACTAGCTCCCATCCTCCCATCACTGTTACACAATAAAGTCAGCCACTTAGTAATAAATGTGACACAGCATAATAAGCAATATCTAAATTTGTGGTTCTATAAATGACGACACCACACACAGCCACACATCATGTTTAACTCAAATAAAATGCAATTATTTCTGTAAACAAAAATAAACCTTACAAATGAACATTAGTATACATTAATAGTTCATACCTTAAAGCAAGCATATCAAAATATCATTTCCTGTATCATGATACAAAATGACATGACCTGAAATGCTGTTCACCAGTACTAATATAACAAACATGATGAACCCTGTTTCATGGAATGCCAAACCTTTGTAAAAAAAAAATACCCAGCTAGAACACTGCAATGCCTTATAACATACATTTGAGGTTCTCACAGTGGTACTGATACAGATTCCAGTCTTCTGGGATAAGATGTTGTGTGGATTGTTGGTACATAGGCACCTTGCTGCCTCCAACTTCACATCTGGCTTCTTGGACTACCATGAAGAAAGAGACAGCAAGCTCCTCAAACACAATGCCTACATACCAGTCTGCATGGTGTCATACCCCAGAAGACCAGACTCATCACTGTGTGATGGTACTTCAGATGCACATCTGGGTAACAATCTAAAGTTACATTCTAGCTGATTAGCTGTTGGAAGCATTTGAGATGAACTTTTTTGGGAATGCAGTTTAATATCAAGAGAGACCTATGAAATTAGGTAGTACAAGGAAAACTTGGTAAAACCTCTTGAATAAGTAGATAATTGTGGGTCAATATGCAGTTAACTTATGACAGGTATTCATAGCACTCATACCTTGGGTGAACAATTTTCATAATGATAAAGAAAAATTACTAGCAAATGTGTTAACCCTTTCCCATCCACTTTCTTCCCCACCTGATTCCTACCAGCTTCAAATTTGTGCAAAATTAAAAAAAAAAAAAATTGTATGATATAAATTTCTGCCACCTGTTGTTCCTACAAGCAAACTACCAGGGCAGCTGTCAGAGAATGTAATGAGAAAAAATGTATCACTTGGCATGGTCATCATGTGGTGGCAAATTCTTAAGTGATGTTTGGCTTCCAAAGTAGGTCCATACAGAACACTAACATGTCAAGCCTTCCAACACAGGAGAGGAAAGGGTTAATCATACATATGGAGCAAATACCTCATACAAAATCATGACTGCCCTGAGACCAGACTTGCTCCACCCACAACTATCAACGTTAAGTACAGTCTGTCGCATACAGAACCTGTAAACACTTCAAAGTTGTGTTTGATGCTGCATGTTTTTGGGGGAAACAAACTTAAAAATGATCCTTAAGGACCATAAGTACAAAAAAATATATCCACAACAGTCATAACGCCTTCACTTTGTAAGGACCTAAAGTAAAGGTAAAGGTACAATTCACCCCAGAAAAGGTCAAGTAGGCTGTCAGTGGAAGCAGAGGTACAGTTCCTCTCTTTCTTTAACCTCAGCAATAGACAAGGAGGGTGGTCAGTGCCACTCCCCAGCTGCTGTATCCATGGGGAATGCCCCAGTACCCATTGTATTGGAGGCTGGGTGAGCCCCAGGGTCGGTCTGGACTAGTGCAGAAAATCTTGCCCCCACCAGAATTCAACCCCATGGACTGACCAGACCATAGCGAGTCGCTATACCGACTATGTTATCCCAGCCCACCTTTGAAAGGACCTAAACTATCTGAGAGATAAGACGGTCCAACTCATCATGACCTTCCCCTTTTCACATTTTATGAAACCCACAACACAATGAAAATTCAGATATAGTCATGAGGTATAGCACAGCTTCCTTCGGTTCCACCATTTATCTGTAAGTTCATCAATAAATATCTAACTTTTCACTCTGTGGTAACCCTGTCAACCACACAAGGGGTTGTTTCTCTATTTACTGGAGAGTTGTCAGAAATGAGATGAATGAAACATTTTCAGCAGCTGCTGGAAATTCTGCTTTCTGTAAGAACATTAATTACTGGACCATAAACAGGTAGCGATGGGTCAATATTCTACTTCAAGATTCCACATCCTTTAAAACATACAAACTGAAGACTAAAATGAAATGAAAGGGTGGTTATTTGCATAACCATTCTGCACTTCACTGAGTACCAGTATGGCAGGTGTTCAGAAATATTTATTAGAAATGGATGAAATGAATGAAGGAGCAGTGTATGGGCTGACACACATACTGTAGGAAATGGAGATCATGTGATATCAATTATGAACACCTGAGGCTGTGCAGAGTTCTGTGAGAATTATGGCACATAGATAAGTAGATGAGACACTGTTCTGAATGCCCTGACAAGGTCCACCAGTCTGGAGAGTTGATTCATTGTGCTACCCTTGGCTTATGAAAGGACTTATAATTTGTTTGAGCAGTGGCAGTGTCTGGCTTTGAATTTTGCAGTTCTGGGGGCTACAAACTTATATCAAATGATACAAAGTAGAGGTTGTGGAGGCATCTTCACATGAAAGTAACCTTACTGTGATAAGCAATGGAAACTCACAAATGTTGTGCTACATGCAAAATGCAATCAATCAGAGGTCACTTGGTGCATAATTACCAGCCAAAATTGTATTAAATGTTACCTTTGTTTAAAATAATCAATCTTCCTTTCATAATAAAACTGCATAACAATGAATTAGCCTGATACCTCATATTAAATTACATTTACATTGAAACAAAAATAATTCTAATGAAGTGCATCTATTTCAGGTCTATTTAACACCACCACACCTTCCTGCCTGCTATCTAAAAATGTACAGGTTCCAATACACAAAACTATATATAATCCTGCCTGTTCTGTTGTATTGAATGGACGTGAAACCTGTCTCCCACAGAGGGAAGAACACACACAGATTGTTGGTTTTTGAAAACAGGAAGCTGAGAATATTTTGACCTAAGAGGGATGAAGTAAAAGGATGCTGTAAAAATTGCATGAAGAGCTTCATGATCCGCACTCCTGGAAAAATATAATTATGGCAATCAAATAAAGGAGCATGGGACAGGTGGAGCATGTGGAATAAGTGAAAGAAGACTGAAATACATGCGAGGTTTTGGCTGAAAGCACTGACAAAAAGAAAATATCTGGAAGACCTACACACAATGGGAAGATAAGATTAGAATGAACGTTAAAGAAATAGGATATGGTGGGCTCGATTTGTCTGGCATAGATAGGGGCAAGTGATGGGTTTGTGAAAATGATGATAAAACTTCAGTGTTAAAAAATGTAAGTAATTTCCTGACAAGCTGTCTAACTATTCCATTCACAAAGACTGTGATCCATGGAATTAGTCAACAGCTCAGACTAGACAGTGTCGGGTGAGCATGTGGGTAGTCAGGTATGTGCGTGGATAGATGGCTGAAAAAAATGATATGTAAAGCTGACAGGAGGAGTTGTCATGATCTACATATTATTTGCTAGGAGGGGCATCAGAAAAGTATGGAAAACCTCAGAATGAGATTTAAGACCAAGACTACCCAATATACAGCAGTTGTTTAATTTAGTTGAGAATGCATGACAAAAGGACTTCAGCACAACGAAAACTTAACTCATCAAATCATAACTTCCAACCAGCTGCAGTACTCGGTAAATGTAACACTATGGGAACACTGCCATTTCAGTAAAAATCTAAATGGAATTTAATTCCAAGCAAATAAAAAAATAAATAAAACAAATAATATTGTGGGCTCACATGGGGGACAACCTACACAGCCACTTAACTTGCTGGAAAGGTGTAAATACTGCTGCTGAACCACCTAAACCTTAATGTTACAAATATGTTTAGGAATATGAACCACGGTTATGGGAAGTACTGATTAATAAGGATAAACGGACATAATGGTACAGCTCATAAGGGAATCAGGACATATAACTGCTGCACACAAGATACTTACTTCTGACTCTTCACTTGTTTAATGTGATGGAATACATTGATTACATCACGAATTCTTCTAGGAGCTTCTTCTATTTTTGATGCCAAGCAAATACAACCCATAGCTGTTGTTTCCATTGCGTGACGAACAAATGACTTAGAATAATAAAAACGCTGAAACAAAACTTGCCCTGTAGCCATTGCTACCTGAAAAAGAAGTACAACTATTAGACCTCAGCCTGTACAATGAAAACACAAACCACAGCTACACTTCTACGGTGTGAATTCGTACTGCTAGCATAGGCGGACTGCGGATTCGAAGTCTGCCTATGCTATGCACACCCTACAAAACAGACACGGATATGAGACAACAGAAGACACGCTGCAACTATTCAAGACATGTCGTAAAAGTACATGTATGAACTGCTGGGAGACCCTATACATGCAAATATTCCACCAACACAAAACACTGATCACAGAACAACAAATCGGCAACATCAACCCTTTCTACAAACTCGCGAATACAACAAATATCCTCCCACGCAACCCACAACCAGTCCCTCATTAGGTAGCATATGACAAACACCTAGCCAACTGCTCTCCCTACAACACAGTCCTACACACATGGTAAGCAAACTGCCGCACAATCCATATAACCTAACTATTTGTATATAGGAACAATCACCATTATGCATTTACTAATATACCTGTTTTGACAATATACTTAACAAGTATAATATACTTACAGACATACTGCCACAACATACTGTTTGCAAAAACGAATTAAATTTTGAATATTGTAATATAACTTTAGCAAGAAACAACAAAGCTCCCTGATGATGATCTGACAAGATCGAAACATGTCGGAGTGATTTTTTTAAGTGTTTTTAAAGTGTTTTATGTAAATGCAGTTGTTGGTTGATAAAAGAAGTGATTCTACATATCGACAAGTTTACATCAAACATAACAAAAGTGTAACATAATGTGTTCACGATGTAAACTTTTCCCAATTCATTCACATACTATCCAAGACACCCTACCAGGAAGTGGCCTTGACGTTACGTGGGAACTTATTACACAATACACTCTCATCCAAAACGGCAGATATTCATTAGTGGAATAAAACATTTATAAACTTACTTGTGGTAGCTTTAACAGTATACCAGCCGTCTGAATTAATTCACAACCTAATATTCTTAAATCAGCTTCTGTTTCTTGGTCCAGTCCATCGTTTTGCGATGGAGTAGGACTAAGCTTGTCCTCAGGTAAAAGACAGTTTTTAAGAGTTAAAACAATTCTCCCGTATGGTTTTGTTACTGGTTTAACAGCCGAGGAACCGTGATTATCTTGCCTCGGTGTACCCATTTTCTTTTAACGAACAATCAGCACTTCTACACACACAAAAACCTCCCCATTCAATTCACACACTCACACTTCCAAGATGTCCGAACTGCGTCGTTTATCCACAGTACAATGGCGTACCCACAGATCATAACGTACGCATGGATTACATGTAACGCATGAGTAGTAATCTGTGGTCTAGTTGACCAATCGAAACGGGAAGCAAAAGAGTGGCGCCGTAAATTTGCGTGAGGCGGTAGGAGGCATGCGTAAAGAGTATAGGTATGTCCGTTTCGGTTGAGCGGGGCATACACAGAGTAATATAACATTTAATTTGTGTTTGACGAAGGAGAATTTACACGCAAAAATGCCATGTGAAATGATAACTCTGCAACTTGGCCAGTGCGGCAATCAAAGTAAGTTCAGTTGTTCAATATCAACAGCCGTAGGAAGTTAACATGACGCTAAGGTACTGCAAACACGCAGCTTATCGAAGAGGAGTATTCGTGTTAACTCTATTTTGATTTATTACAGTTGGCTTTGAGTTTTGGAAGAGGCTGTGTGCTGAACATGGGATTAGCCCAGAAGGTATTTTAGAGGAGTATGCCACAGAGGGAACAGACCGTAAAGATGTTTTCTTCTATCAGGTTAGATACATGAATACTTCATCTGTGATGCTTGTTTGATTGCTTTTGTCTGTCTCGAGTTACGTTAAGTTAATGTTACATGGCATTTCCTACCTTTGCAATTGTAGGCAGATGATGAACACTATATTCCCCGAGCTGTATTACTGGATTTGGAGCCACGCGTAATTCATACGATTATGAATTCCCCATATGCTAAGGTAGGTGTTCAACTTGGTTTTTTGGATAAATGTTTGCAACTTAAGGGATGACAATAATATGCAGTGATTTTTACAGTTGTACAACCCAGAGAACATATATCTGTCAAAACATGGTGGAGGTGCGGGAAACAACTGGGCATCTGGGTACAGTCAGGGTGAACGACTGCAAGAAGAAATCTTTGATATTATAGACCGTGAAGCAGATGGCAGTGACAGTCTGGAGGTAAATGGCATATAAATGTTATGGTCTTATGTAATGTTATCCCATAAAATTTGATCAATATGTTCCACCATTCTAGGAACATGCTCTCAGCATCTTCACTGAAGATAGAGGCAGCAGGTTCATCTGGAATGGTTGTATCTGTCTACAAAAATAGTGTGATGTTAATATTTAAAATTACTGTAATGCTTGGGTTTCCAACTTACAGCCCATGAGCCACATGTGGCCTGCCAGTTTCTATTATGTGCCTAGTGGCCACATTTGTAAATTATGTGTAAACTACAAACATTTCACAATAATTTAGGCAGTTACACCACTTGTTATTTTACAAAGTGTGGCCTGAGTACTGGCCCACAATAACAGATGTGGTACTTTGCCATATAAAGGCTGGAGACTCATGCTGTAGAGTTATGTCTTCATTACTTAATGGTGTTTATTGTACTTAGATTGCTCAATTGGACTGATCATCACCTGAATCCAATAGAGTCCTGGTTGTCTTTTGCAGGGGTTTGTGCTGTGTCATTCAATTGCAGGTGGCACTGGTTCAGGTATGGGTTCCTATATCCTGGAGAAGCTAACAGATCGCTTCCCAAAGAAGCTGATAGAGACATACAGTGTGTTCCCAAACCAGGATGAGATCAGTGATGTTGTGGTACAACCATATAACTCTCTGCTGACTTTGAAGCGACTAACACAGAGTGCAGACTGTGTTGTTGTGCTTGATAACACAGCACTCAATAGGATAGCAACTGACAGACTGCATATTCAGAACCCTTCGTTTGCTCAGATCAACACACTGGTGTCGACCATCATGTCAGTTAGCACAACCACACTCAGGCAAGCAATGCACATGATTGTCACTCTCTGCTTAATTGAAAACTAAGGTATATCCTCAAAATATATTGCCCAGTTGCAATTGGTACACTTCTGAGTATGCAGAAAAGATCCAGTCCAATCATATGACCAGACGATGGGTAACAATAGCCTTCATTGGCAAAAGTGCTTTGGACTTGTTTCTATAGGTCAGGGTGGGTAGAGGGTATTTGCATAAGGTAAACTCTAGGATGTTATTTTATGAGTAATTCTGACTAAAAATTGCTATATAAAAATCTGTTATCAACCAGTATATCACTACAAGCATTTTAATAGTATTCCAAGATGCTGTATGGTATCAATTCTTATTAACCACTTTTATGCTTAATGCCATTCCTGGGAAACATGACTCCCTCATGCTTATTTTGGTCCATCGGCCAGGCTGTGAGATCAACAGGTCCCTTTCCCCTTGACTGCTTCATGTGGGGGCACAGGAAGGACATGGTTTACTGGCAAATGTTGTACATAAGAGAAGAACTCTTGCAGAGTATGGGAGATTCTGCTGAATGCATGAAGGGAAATGCTGAGATTATCAGAAAGATAGCAAATTGTGTTTTACAGGCACAGAATTATGCATACAGACTGGTGGGGGTCATGTTGAACAATATTCAGTGTAACATAGCTGAAAATTTACAGTCTTCAATATTATCTAGCCAAGACTGATGTTTTCCTTCGATATTGTAACATTCTACATAACTGAACTTCACTAACTCCGTAATGTAACTAAATATTGATGTCTTTCTTTTGTCGTATCACGTGACACAATTTTCTTCTGATGTGTATACAGTATGGTTAGACTTAATTGCTGGCTTTGTTTTATGGTTTTAGCAGACACATGTACACTAGTTACTCAATTATTACACCAACCACTGCACATATATAAAATTTACACAGTAAAACATTAAAAACGCTCTGACATGTTTCGGTCCTAAGACCATCATCAGGGAGCTATATATTCCTTGCTAAAGTCACGCTAGAAATAGTCACAGATTAATTTTGTTGTACAAGTTGGGTGTTGTGGCAGCATGCCGTGTTGTGTAATGTTATGTTGTGAAGAACAGGACACTCTTCGCAACATAACATTACACAACACTGCATGTTGCCACAACACCCAACTTGTACAACGAAATTAATCTGTGACTATTTCTAGTGTGTCTTTAGCAAGGAATATATAGCTCCCTGATGATGGTCTGAGGACCGAAACATGTCCGAGCGTTTTTAATGTTTTAATGTGCAAATTTTATTAATTTTATATATGTGCAGTGGTTGGTGTAATAATTGAGTAACTCGACAACATGCACGGTGTAACAATAAAAATCGATGTACACTAGTTTAAGATTAAGTGGATATCTCTCTTTTGTGGTGTTACATGACATTACTTTCTTTTTATTTGTACCGTATTATAAAATATGTTTATTGTACACTCTGTGGTTGCAGCTGTGTGGATATATTAAAATAGTTGTAGCAATGAATGATTAGTAATCTGGCGTGTATTAATATAGCATTTTTTTACTCAAAATGATTCATAAAATAGCATCCTCCGTAGGTAGAACATACCATGTGACATGAGGCAGAAACAAGGAAGTCTGAAGTGCCTCACCCTAGCAACTGTAGCAACATCAACTGATGACATGACCTGAATGCAGATGCAGATTTGTAGTATGGAAAACCAGTGCCCCTTTGTCCACATTTGGATGCATCTCCTACCATTTTCCACATTTTGGTCAAATACCAGTGTTATGACCAAGAGTTCTGTGTGTACTGCATTCAGAGCCCACTGTGTGATACTGCTGCATATAACCAAGGCAGCATTTTAAACATTTTGGCATTCATTATCAATATTTGCCTTGCACCATGTTTCAACTCAAGCAACAGAAGCATGTGATTTTATTGCTGTTTTATTTATGGAAATATTAGGAGCGATCACAAGCTCCTATAGAGCATGTCATTTTTATCATCTGTTTTTTTAAGTGACTTGTGTACTGTTAAACTGGAGTGCACAAATCCTGGGCACCAAGTCACCTGGATGACAATTTTGTATGGTAGTCCCTAAAACTTGTGGGTCCTTGGTATGTAACTTCATCTCACCCTTCTGGTGCCTAGAATTCTGAGGTGAGTTCTGGATTTTGGGGGGATTTGTGGACTCCATTGTTAAGGAAATTGCAGTCTCATATTACACTTTAGAATTCTGGTGGTGCTTATTTATACCAGTTCTTTGAACTCTTAATGACTTTTAGACAGACACATAGTGGAGCCTTCAATGCTGATATGCTAAAGCCCACACCCATACTCTCTGTCTCTCATATTCTCATTATTATGTCTCCTCTTACTTTCTTGGGGTTCTGGACAGATACGAATGACTAAGAGATAACCATATTCTAAATTTTGGCTGAAAAATAAATGCTTTGGAATTTTGGTACATTTTTTAAAATGGAAAGATATGGAACGTGTGAGCAGCTGGCCACTGTATTGTGAAAATATGCCGAGAGGTATATGTGATTACCTTATTGTACCACTGTTCTTGAACCAAGAATGTTCCCAAATTAAATGGCATTCTGTACCACAGGATTGTGTGTATTCAGGTGACTGCCACATCATATTGCAAAACTTTTTCCATAGTTTGCATCATGTAATAAATGACAGCCCACATAAATTGGAAACATCTAAGTTAGGAAAAGAATGACATTTAAAAAGTGTCTGTATTTTGCTTCTCTTTGTCTAGGTACCCCTCATATATGAATAATGATTTGATAGGCCTGATAGCTCCGCTGATTCCCACACCTCGTTTGCACTTCCTGATGACAGGGTACACGCCACTCACAACTGATCAAGAGGTATCATTGCCACATTAATTCTTTCATTTGTCATAATAAATTTGACTTGGAAGTTATATGCAGATGATTTTGAAGAAACGTATGTTCTTATTTATTTAAATTATCTGTGCCAGGCTGCATCAGTGCGTAAGACGACAGTGTTGGATGTGATGCGGCGTCTGCTGCAGCCAAAGAACATGATGGTATCTACAGCTCATGATCGCAATGCAGCTCACTGCTATATCTCAATTCTGAATATCATTCAGGTACAGATTTAAAGTAGAATAGAATAGCATATGTTTGGGCAGGCATCACAGCTACTCATACACCTGGACCGTTTCAGTCAGTGTCACTTGCAACACTTGACAGAATTATATATCGTTGAACAGAAGGATGATTAGTAGATGTTCATTGCAAAGGGTGGTGCATGAAGTAGTCACTTCCTAACTTGAGGTACCATCTTTATATTTACCTCAGTGACAGAAGTAATAAAAAAACTGAAGACAGTTGATCTCCAGGCCAGAGGGACTTGCAAATAAGCTATTTGAAACTGTTGACATCTATCAGCACACCATGTCATAAATCTAATTTATCTGCCTCACACAGAGATGAAGCCAAATTTGTATCTCCTTGAACTGAAGTCATCCCATAAGGTTTCCTGTCCACAGTATTGGGTTGAAAATGACAGGAATAGTCATACTAGTAGTTAAGTTGAAAGAATTCTATTAAATTTATGTAGTCCTTCCAAATAAGCCAAGAGAGAATAGTAGTTACCTGTTATATGTAAGTGACTGTTGATCACCTGGCTGGTGTCACTTCTCCCTTCACAGTGTGGTACAGCAACCCACTATACTATGAATGTTTTTCTTATGAGACTTGCTGTTTAAAACAGAGCCCAGGTACACATTAACCTTTCAAGCCTGACCTGTTGTTACCTGTCACTGTCTGAACAGGGTGAATTTCTTGACACTGGATTTCAAGCACATGATTTTAATTACTTAGGATGTGATGCTGCATACTTTTGAATTTGAGCTACACCATCAATCACACATGAGAGGTTAAGTTTTTAATTTAGGCACAGTCTGGGTAAGAAATTGTTGGTATTTACAACACTGAATTCTTGGGCTTGTGAAAGTGTATGCCACTGTATTGAGGATATCATCCTCACCTCTAAGAACTGAATTGTCTCAAAATGCCAGGAACAAGGAGGTTGTAACCTGGAAACAGGATGAAGTGCCATAGAAGAAGAAGAAGAAGAAGACTGAGCATATTAGAGTCCTCCCCATGTATAGTGTGAGTGACAGTACTTGAGGCTTATCCCTCTTTGCCTTCTTTTGTGTTCTCCTCCAGACTTTTCTGGTCAAGTCTGCTTGTGGCTGGTGAAAATTAGTACTGCCATCAATCCTGTTAATAAAATGGGTAGATGAGTGGACAGGTATACAGGGAAATGTACCAGACAAGGAAGTACGACAGGTCAAGGGAGATGAGGAGTTGAAGTATCCATGGTACTGCAGTGTGTAGCCTCAGTATAGCTTATAGACGTCTGGGGGTTGATTTTTACTGTCCCTCTAGACCATGCTGCCTTTCTGAGGGTGACTACCATTTAGTAACACTGCTGTCTTTGTCACAGGGAGAAGTTGACCCCACACAAGTTCACAAGTCTTTGCAGCGAATTCGTGAACGCAAACTGGCCCAGTTTATTCCATGGGGACCAGCAAGTATTCAGGTGGCCCTCTCACGCAAGTCTCCTTACATTCAGAGTGCACATCGTGTGTCTGGCCTCATGCTGGCCAATCATACCAACATTTCATCAGTATGTTCCTCGTCTTTTTTACCTTCTATTAATCATATACAGTATATGTAGAGACATTTAAAACATTTCATATCTGCTGCTGGATGACTTCTGATTTTACTCCATTGCTGGAGGCAGTGGGGTAAAATCAGTGTATGAATATACTGTCATGTTATGATCATATGCTTTGTAGAAACATCTTTGTTGTTTACATTCTTTAACGTCTGTCTAAGTAGAGTTCTGCGCTTTTCTATACAAAGTGACTTTAAAAAGAGACATCTCTTATGCAGATTAATTTTAATGTTGTAGCTGATATGAGTGAGGTTACAGATATTAATAATGAGAAACAACCCTTTCACCACCAAATTCCAGACGCTTACAAATTTTTTTCATTTTGCACGTACTGTGTAACCATGGTAAATCAAGTACGGCTAAGTAAGAGCTACATCTTAGTGACAGAAATCATCAGTACCCCCAGTTTATTAAGGATGCAAAACCCAAAATAATACAGTCAAACTTCGTAACAATGTCATTGAAGGGACCAAACAAATTGTGTCCTTATAAACAAGTGTTGCCCTAAGCAAGGTGCACGGTAAAAGTGTAGGAAGAACATTTCAAAATAAAATACAAACCTGCAGGTATATTACTTAATGTTAGCTCAGTGATCTATTTCAAATTTAAATTACAATTAAAATTCAGAAATAATGAAAACTACTCTTGTATAATTGTAAATTTTCATACAGATTTACTCTAAAAATACATTAACTTAAAATTAAATTTAGGAAGAACAAAAGTTATCATGAGAAGAGGGCCACTCACTAGGACATTTTCATTTCTGTCTTGCTTTAACCACTTAAGCAGCGCTTCTTCGATGCCACTTCATTCAGGCTTTTGAAATTGCTTTACTCTCAATCCATTCTGTTCAGTTGCACTAATAAATTTGTTTCTGTTTGTCCAAATCATTTGCATTGTAGAATTTATAAAACCCAATTCCTGACATGAGGGTCCCCCCCCCCTCCCAATTGTTGTATCACCTTCACTTTTACTTTGGTGTTCAAAACCTTTCTTTTATTCATGACTATCGCTGTGTTATGTTTCCTCTTAACTGCAAGAATATAAATGTACAGGGCAACAAAGTACATTTCTATTACAGTTGTCATTTTCCAGGCCTGGAATATATGTAGCTACCTGAAAGACTTCTGAAGAATGGGTAAAGAGTTGAATTCTCAAAATAGCCTGTTGCATGGAAAATTATATTGGCTGAGTGGCAGTGTTCTTATATCTGAGGTAGATGCTCTTTTATTTGTTGTACTAAGCAAGGCAAAAAAAGTTATTATAGGGGCAATTAGGTGGTACATTTGAATGTGTAGCGTTTTTAGCAAGTTGTTGCACTGAGGTCATTATAACCGAGTTCAACTGTACTTCTCTGTGAAGTCATTGGCTTGTCAGAGATCAAAATATGAAGGAAATGTAGACCGACATCCCTGACACTTCACTGTCTTGACCATACATCATTGAGTGAACCTGCTGTCTTATACTAACGTGGATTGTGTATCACACACAGCTGTTTGATCGTGCCCTGCAACAGTATGACAAACTGCGGAAACGAGAGGCATTTCTTGAGCAGTTCCGTAAAGAGACCATGTTTAAGGACAACCTGGAAGAGCTGGACCATTCCCGTGAAGTTGTCCAAGAGCTAGTGGATGAGTATCAGGCAGCTACACGTCCAGACTACCTCTCATGGGGGATGGACCAGGTAAACCACTTAAACCTGGCCACAATTCAGAGTGTGCCTTCAGCAGCTGATAGCATTCAGGTGGTCCAGAACTTCTCTGCTGAAGATACAGCACTGTCACTTCAAGTCCACACCCATCTGCCCACCCCTATTTATGTACAGTTGATTTTAATATTTTCCTGCAGCCTACACTGATGTTGCAAGTATTTTTTCTCTTGAGATGTGCAACCAGAATTTGTGTATTTCTCAATTTTTCCATGTGCCCCCCTGGGATATACAAGAATATTCAGAGTCCCCCCCACCCCACCTGCAGCAAAGAATGTAGTTTTTCGATCCATATTCATTGGGTACATCATCTAACATGCAGTTAGGTTTTGGTTATTTATCTTGGTCAGTGACTGTTCCTTGTCCAGACATGAATATGGAAATGTGTTCAGTATGTTACAGTGAACAGATAGTCTGAAAACATTACAATTGGTATTCTGTTGTGTGTATGTATGTAGGGGGGAGTTACTGCTCTCCAAGTTTCCAGTATGTTACCCTACATAAGCAGGGCCAAATATTTGCGGAACCATATGTAAACACCCCACACTTGGGCCACAGATTTTCCAGGAGAAAATGATTTTCCAGCTTGTGTGGAGCCTCCATTTTTTCCCAACTTCCTGCTCATACACGATTACGCATGTAGTGTATTTGTAATAAGTACTGTTCACATCAACCCATCCCTCTTTAACCCATGTGTGTGTGTGTGTGTGTGTGTGTATACATATACAGGGTGTCCCAGGAGGAATGTGCCTGACTTCGGGAGAGTGTTCGTTATGATAAAGTATACCGATATAACCCAAAACACCTATATCCAAAGTTGAACGGTTACGGAGATAATGGCCAGAGAAAAGTGGGGGCTTCTTGCGGTTCCAAATACTGCAACCTGCACAGCTGATGTGT
>Ga0123352_10008738_pt1 | contig 15771 bp, 6 predicted proteins | sample TergutLab28metaG_FD_89700 | JGI IMG/M metagenome (GOLD analysis project Ga0123352, IMG submission 89700) | Labiotermes labralis P1 segment gut microbial communities from Petit-Saut dam, French Guiana - Lab288 P1 | ecosystem: Host-associated > Arthropoda: Insects > Digestive system > Gut ... | reverse complement strand
TAAAGCAAGTGTCATCTAGTTGGTCAACCTTTATTCAAATATCAAGATGATGCACGGTCCAATACGCATAAGATTAAAAAATATAGGGTTATTCGAACTGATTGTCGGAGTTTTAACAACTTGTCATACACACTACACTTGAGATAGGAGTATTTGTTTTTTTTTATTTAATAGAACAATACTCCAAGTATTTGTTACTTAACTTATTGGTCCTCTATATGTGGGACCTTTGTAATTCTACAAACATCAACACGATAATCATCACCGCGGACATACTACAAACAGTTTGGAACGAACTCGATTATCGTGTTGATGTTCGTAGAATCACAAAGGGTGCATATATAGAGCACATATAAGGTATGTAACAAAAACTTGGAGTGTTGTTCTATTAAATAAAAAATACATATACTCCTATCTTAAGTGTATTGTGTATGACATGTTGTTAAAACCCCGACAATCATTTCGAATAACCCTATATATACTGATAACAGAAAATGTTAAAAAGTGCATTTCACTACCTACGCTAGGGTGCCGCTATTTCAACATAGTTTTACAAAATGGGTTAGTAATTTACTGTACGGCTCCATGAACAAGCAGCTTACAAGTTTTCAAAACACCTTTGGCATTCCATCTCGGCGTTGCCAAGGAAAGAGTTGAAAGACTTTTTCCCCCTTCAAATGTCCACTCGGGAAACATAAATCTACTTCGCGGGCAACGGGTTGAGCGGGTAGCAGGAGACTAAAAATTATGAAAATACTTTCTGCTCATATTACTTCAGTAGTGCAGCCTTATGTTACGTTACATTACGTTACCCGAAGCAAACATATATAAATGAACTCGGTAATGTGCAGAGGTACAATTAATTTCAAGGCCGTTTCAAATCGAACTTTCTTCATAACAGTCAGCTGTGCATCGTTATTGGCTACAGGTTTTATGCAAAAGGGTTAGAAATGGTTTCTTGAATTCTTAAGTTGCAGAAATTGACGATTAAAAAGTACATTAGTTCTAAAGCTCGCAGTAACAGAAGTAAGTAGGTCTGAAGACCGTACGGCAGTAAAATGAGAGCAGTCAGGAGAACTAATTCAAATGCGTAATGCGCAGAAGAATGTCCTTACTGCAGAATAATATTCCTTGAGATGAGGATGATAGACGAGGAAGAAGAAGTTCATAACCTCGGCTTCCCTTCAGGAAATTCTAAGTATCGTTGGACATCAAATTTAATGGACAATTACACTTCTTAATACAATTTCATACTCGACTATCTTCAAGAGATTTATAGAAGCTTCGTTTCTGAAGTTCATTTTTGCAATTTTTAGCAATCTGATCCACACAAACACAACACCCAAACATTATACACTTGTTTGTCATTATTTACCGAAACATGTCATAGGAAAATAATAATAATAAACGAACGTATAATGTTCAGGTGTTGTGTCCGCGTGTATTAGATTGCTAGTGTTTAACTAGCACAACGGGATGTTGTTGCACACTAATTTATTTTTGTAAATCTTAAAATTTAATGGGCGTAGATTGGAGGATAATATTAAAATGGATCCTCAGGATATAAGTTGGGGGAAAGTGGACGGAATTAATACGTCTAAAGACAGGGAAAAGGGGGGGGGAAGTTCATGTGAACACGATAATGAGCACTCTGGTGCCGCAAAACGCAAGGAATTTCTTGACTAGCTGCGAAAATATTTGGTTCTCAAAAAAAAGACTCTGATCCACAGAATTAGTCGGTTGGTTGGTTGGTTGGTTGGTTGGTTGGTTGGTTGGTTGGTTGGTTGGATGGTGTGATAGGTTGGTTGGTTTGTTAGTCAGCCAGTCAGTTAGTTAATTAGTGAGTTAGATACTAAGTTAATGGAATAACATCAATAGAAGTTTGACGTGCTCTGTCAATCACCCTGAACTTACGTGAAAAAAAAAGCAGTTCAGATGTTATGCCTGTATGCAGGGACGAATACACGTGTTCGCGAATTTAATAACAAACAAACAGCAATCACAAAAAATGTCGTATGGAAGGATTAATGAGAGACTGTGGATGTGAATGAAAATGAAACGCGTTCAGGTAGGTAATATGATGACTTTCCAGACGGCACTGCATTATTTTCGCCAAGTCCTACCAACAGTACCGCTAAAGCTGCAGTTGTGAAAAAATGGCATCTCAGGTTAAGAAGGCGAAGTATAAGTTTTGGTATCACGAATCGAAATTTGTGGGTACAGGGCAAAGGAGACTTCGCAACGATTTCGGTCAGGAACCACCAAAGAATTTGCCTGTCCGCATTTGACGTAAAGTGTTCAATGAGACTGATCACATGTGTTAGTAATTAGTCAGTTACTGAAGCTAATGTGACTAGCAGACTGCACATTAAGGAAGCAAAAGGAAGAAACATGAAACATGAAACAACAGATGTGTTAAGTTTCGAATATGTTTCCCAGCGTGCACTAATCTCCGAAACATGTGTGGCTCAAGCAGTGGCATCAGTGGCGCCTGAATTAACAGTGAAGTGGAAAGTATAATACGTACTGTGCACCGCTGACTTATGATAGTCTCTGTACAGTTTTTATCATACTTAATTTAAAAATTAACTTTAATATCGCGCATATTATTTAATGGAGCTGGACAGCTTACTAATATCTATATAATCATCGTGGGTAAATATATGCATATTAATAACAGACCAGATTTACCGCAACACTGCAATTCTGCCACGTTCTTCCAAGCCTTCTGTCGTATTTGGTAAAAAAAACCCTACAGATTCTGACTATAAATAACTCTCTAGTTCCCAATAATTTCAACAAAAGAGGTGTCAATTCCGCATCATTATTAATTTTTTTTACAGAAGCAACAACAACAACAATTACAAAATATATTTTTAAAAACTTGTGTGCCGTGGTGAGCCTCGAACACGGATACATGGACTGGGTTCGAGATTTTGTTTTCTTGTTTAACCTGTTTTCCCTTCCCTCCCCTCCAAACTGCTACCTGTTCCTGAGACCGTTTCCTTAACCCTCACTCTGGTCGTATCTTTTGAACCATCCACCAGCAACAGTTGAGCTGGTCAGTGCCGTCCAGCCTCTACTAGACTACATATCTTTGGCTACTATATATATTCACGATTTTGAAGTACGGAGAAAGTAAGAAGTACTTACGTTTATTCAAGAGTGAACAAGAGTTTGGTGTATCCTGCGAGATTTGTGAACGAAGGGTTGATTTATTAAATAAGTTGCCATTGTTATGGTGTTGTGTTACTTGCACCCATACCAAACTTCCACAAGGACCGGCGCACTTGCATAATACGCAGCTTCATGAAATATACTTCGCACCTACTATTATTAGGGTGATCCATGGTAACCAGAGTACTAAATCCTTTGAAAAAATGGCAAATTTCAGATACTGGGGAATAATGCTAGCAAATCAAAATTGAAGTCAAAAGCAGGTGAAATTAAAGGTACGCCTGCTACCATTCGGTCCAGAATATTTTGTCTTCCTGTTTTCTATCTAGAAATACAAATATTAAAGATACATAATTATAACTTATTCTGCTGTTTTGCACGGGTATGAAACTTGATCTCCCACATACAAACACAGGCTGATGGTGTTCGAGGATATGGTGCTGAGGAATATATTTGGGTCCAAGAAGGAGTAAACAACAGGAGGCTGGAAAGAAATGCAATGAAATGAAGAGCTTCATGGTTTATACTCCTCACCAGATATGGGGTTCACAGAATCAAGGAAGAAGTAATACGCAGGGCGTGTGAAACATATGGGGGAGAAGGGAAACGCGTGCAGGGGTTTGGCTGAGAAACTTGAAGGAAGAAGGCCACTTGGAACACCCAGGCCTAGAAAAGAGGATATTAAAATTTATCTTAAAAGAAATAAGCAGAGGGGTGTGAACTGGATTCATCTAGCTCAGGTATGGATAAAAGGTAGGGACTTGTGAACAAGGAAAAAATTTTTTCGGTTTCCTTAAAATGTGACGAATCTGACAGAGAAAGAATTAGCTTCTCAAGAATTAGTCTTCATACAGTTAGCATAATTATTGTTATTGTCATTACTGCATTCATTGTGCAGTGTTTTGTGAAAAAACGAACAGAGCCTTGCATCACAATCAACTCTAAACGCCAACAACCCCAGTCTTGTATAACTACAGTGTGGTAGTGACGACCCGCTTTCTTCACTCCAAACCACTGGTGTTGACACACAATGTGGACCTGGCTTTGTAACCGTGACACACGCCTCGTCGTGTCCCATGTTGCGTGCTTCATACTTCCTCAATGTATGGGTTCCCATTACAAAGAACAAGCCTTAATTCTTCAAATTTGCTTCAAGCTTCTTTTTTCTGGCTTCACGCTTTTGCGTCGTCAGCGTGCGGTCCGCTGATGATTTACTAGCGGCTTTTGTCTGGAGTCCAAGCAAATCATCACAACAAGCTGCCCGACAATTAAACATGCATACACAATCTACAGATCACTAAATTCTGCGAACTGCTTTGAGATTTAAAAGCAACAAATACCACATGGTGCAAAACGTCACAACAAAACACAAAAGAAATTCGTTACACATTTTGCCGTGACATCTTCCGCAACGTAAAGACGGCGCTAAACTGTTATAGTCAAAGCTGCGTTTGTATGGTGACGAAGCCACTTTCAGTCATCCAGGGTTATGTTAACCGTTACAGCGTTAGAATGTAAGGGAGCAAGAATAGACCTGTAGTTACTGAAGGTTCAAACGAGAGACCCGTGTTCAATATCTTACGTAAAAAAAAGGTAAAGTGATCCCGTTACAGGCCCGGTGTGGCCCAGAGGGTGGGTAGAGGTATAGCTCTAATCTTCCATGACCGCGGCACTAGAAGGGGTAAGTGGTCAACAGCACACCCCGGCCGCACTTTGACCCCGGGAAAGACCCGGTTCCCATTTTACAGGATGCTTCAATATCTTACGTATAGTATTTAAGCAAAAGGGAGTTTCGGCCTTTCATTTCTTCCGAAAGCACTGTGACTGGTCTAGTGCTTCCGGAAATGCTGGAGAAATTCATCATGTCAATCCGATTTTGGAAGAAGAGGGTCCTGATGACATGCTATTCCAGCGAAACAGAATGCCACTGCATTTTGACCTTACAATAAGAGCCACCACTCGGCACCGTCTGCGGTTCGTGAAGATACTACAGATATACGTCGGTTAACGACGGGGATACGTTCTGAGAAATGCGTCGTTAAACGATTTCGTCGTTGTGCGAACGTGTACTAACACAAACCTAGACGGTACAGTATATCCTACTACAAACCTAGGCTATATGTTATAGCCTATTTCTCCTAGGCTACAAGCCTGTACAGTATGTTACTGTACTGAATACTGTAAGCAAATGTAATACAGTGGTGTTATAATATTATACTATAATATTATAATCTTATGGTAACATCGTCGTATATAGGATCCGTCGATGGCCGAAATGTCGTTATGCGGCGCATACCTGTATTTTCATCCCACAATTGTTGCCCGCGGCTTTGCTGGAACTTGCTGGGAGAACAGGCTCAGTGACACCCGCTATACATACAAATACGTGGACTGAGCACGCGTGATCTTACGGCGCGATCACTCACAGAGTGAACGTCATATAACAAAACACTGTATCTCCAATCCGCCAAAAACAGTAGATACCTACTAACGCAAGATGTTCGGAGAGTGCTTTTGAAGTTCTCTTATTTCATTTTTTACTCTTTTACTTATACTTTAATCCGAATGGCTTTAATAGTACTATGCATCAATTCACTATTGTTTAATGCTGATGTATATGTTTACTATTTAACGACACACAATACGTAGCTTGCGTTTTTATAAAACGTGGTAGCTTCAAAATGTTCGGGGAATAATTTTATTTCGGCGAAATACAAAATATTACAATCATTTAAGCTACATTTCATTTAAAATAATACCCTTGAACAACTACACACTACTGCCAGCGAATGTAAAGGTGTTGGAAACATTCCTGGAATCCATTTTGTGAAAACATTTTCAGCTCTTCCGACGCATTCAGTCAGCAGCGTCATAAAAGCTCCGTCCCTTCAATGCTAATTTTAATCGAGTGAACAGGCAAAAATCAGCTGCAGCCAGGTGAGGTGACGATGCCCCGGGGCTGTCGCATTGTTCTTTGCTATGAAATCCTTGGCCAAAACCGACCGGTGTGTTGGAGCATTGTCGTGAAGGAGAAACCAACTGTCGGTTCTGTATTTTTCGGGGCGTTTCCTTCTGACCGCATCCCAAATGCGACGAAGAATGTCACTGTACATTTCTTTATTCACAGTAGCAATTCCTCTAAAATATACCAAAGCGTTCCTGTAAGTTATAACAGCGAATTCCGGGAACGTTTTGAAACTACTACATAATATAGCTCTCTGATTATGGATACAATAGGTAGTCGAAATATGTAGGAGCGCAAAAACTTGCTTTGTGCCGTAGTCGAAAAAAAAAACCAGCGTGTATTACATAAAGTTGTCTACATTTCATGTGCTCACCCTATATTATACTTATGAGTATTAAGAGTCTACTTCTGCGTTACACTTCATTCCCGTTCGCACTAAATATTGGCTTATAATCAGATTCAGTGAATACCTGACTCCTTAACTACCGAGGTGCTGATAAGTCCTTAGCCCGGCCAGGAAGGAAACAAGCTCGAAAGCATGTCAGGGACGCACGGGGTTTCAACATCGAGACGCGAGCTATCGACATGTTTTTTTTTTTCTGCAAAGCAAGGCGCCGAAGGAAATTCACGCCGTTCTGATGGGAACATTAGCTTGTTTCCTTCCTGGTCGGGCTAAGGACTTATCAGCATCCCTGTACGAGAAACAGAGTTGGTAACATAAGAATGGCTTGGCATGATTTTATTTTCTCAGAGATAAATTAATTACGTGTTTAGTATCATTTCCAAAATGTGGTAACACGAAAATTCGTTACTTTAACTGTCTTAATGGGAGCACGTAATTGTCTCTGCTTACAATGAGGGAACAAGTTTGTGACCACAGATCAGAGTCGTTCATATCTCTTTTTGTCTTCACGCTTCTCCTTCCGCATCTAATGAGTGAGTTTGTCCTTCGACCCTCAGATGCGTCGTGTTTCGAAGTATATATAATGCAGTCATAATTTCAGCGTCAATCTAACAGTGGTGACTGCAATATACACAGAGACACTGGAAGGACAGCGACACAAGGTGCGGTTAAGCACCAAAAGCCAAATCGTGCATGGCTTTCCCTTAATAGAAGCAATAAAATGGAGCTAAACCAGTATAAACTTCCTGAAGTCAGGACTCCGCTCTCTAGTATGTCATGCACTTCGTCTTCGTTTGTTAGTGTGTTGCTTGAACTGTGACAATTCCACGAACAATGCCATCCTATACGCATATGTTAAGATTAAATACTGTACTTCCGTTAAAAGACGTGAGAAACGACCGTGAAACTGAAACAACGCAGCAAACTTGCATGTAATAAAATTTATGTTATTCATACTTTGCGTGTTCTTACAATCAATGTACCATCCACAATATGCACTTTATGATATACCCTTCGCGTATCATAAAGTGCATATGTTGGATGATATATCGATTGCATGCAGTAATTCGTAATCAGTTAAGCAAAATATGTATCCATGTAAGTGAAGGCGTAGCAAAAGACAGTTTCCATAACATTTTTAAGTTTACGTAACATTTAATGGATATGAGAATACCAGGCTGTATAGGGGCCTGTCGCTGCGATGTGAATGACAAAGAATGGGCGCAAATACCTCCATTAAAAAACACAGAAAACATAAAAATATTAAGCACTGTTAGAATTGTGGGTCAAAAAGATATTGGTTAGAAGCGATTAGTGAGCCCAGCAATGTTAAAAAGGCACAGCAGAATTAATGACAATAACAGACTTCCTCGTTCAGCAAATTTACGTCACACAAATATCAACTCCGCAGACTAGAATCGGTGTTTTCACGACTCACGTGATAAGCAGGACGCCTTGTCGGGAATTGATGACGTGTTCTTTTCTCGGATAGGTGCTCCATCAGCAAAAGGGTCTTGTCTTGCGTCCCGTATTAGCGTTCCGTTGTGTAGTGGGCGGACAATTCGCTTCGCAAGAACAACACAAGGTGTCTTCGAACTGGCGACATACAACACGTGGCTTTGGCATGGCGCCAGGGCGGCAAACTCTGGCTCCACAGGAATTACTCAGTGCGGAATAGTAGAATACCATTCCTTTGTCTCTTATGCTCGTTAGAAACAGTTCTCACGTTTAGTCTACCAGTCACAGTAGTTTCTCTGTCACAGTCAAAATACTGTTGCAGTACCATCGCCCTGTGCGTTGTTCGACAAGTCAGTGAGAGGTTATTGAGACCGCTGTGTTAGTTTACGAGCAACGAATGGGAATAAAATCTTAACACTTCATCAAATACCACTTTAATAGCATGTTATTAATTTTAACACAGCAAATAAGGACAACTTTCGAACATTTTGTAAAGATCAGAATGAAATGTGTATAGCTCAAAGCATACACTTTAAGAAATAAAATCGCATTTTGGTAACTTTTATACTAACAACAGCAAGAAGTATAAAAGTCTGAAATTCAGACCATCTCATCCTGGCAGTATCCTTGCTCATAAGCGTACTGTTGTTCAGCTGATCAAGAAATTGTCCGCAACAAAGCTTATTGTCAAGGTTTTATTTATTCACCAACTGATGCACTAGTGAGTTGTCTTAAAAAAATATTAAAATTTACACTAAAACAGCTCCGACATGTTTCGGTGTGACAGTTACACCATCACCAGGGAGTGCATTAACTCGTTCTTACTAAAGTTACAGTTCATAAAATAGTCCATTAAAATACATCGGTGTGTGGTTAACACGGTGGTGGTGTGGCTGCACACCACGCCACACACCGATGTATTTTAATGGATTGTTTTATCAACTGTAACTTTAACAAATCTAATGTGCGTCATCCCCGTTGTGTTTTATACAATAGTAAGGAGTTAGGTATGTTAAAACTTACGGTCGAACACAACTATAACAAATATAGTTGTGTTCGACTGTAAGTATTAACATACCTAACTCCTTACTATTGTAACTTTAGTAAGTAGTTAATGCACTTCCTGACGATGGTGTAACTGTAACACCGAAACATGTCGGAGCTGTTTTAATGTAAATTATAATGTAAATTTTAATATTGTTTTTAAGATAACTCACTAGTGCATCATTTGCTGAATAAATAAAACTTTGATAATAGCAAGATGCGCGGTACGAATGTGGAAAAGGCTTATTGTTTTGATGTTTTGCTGACCGTGCATCTCAGTATAATCTTAGTAATTAACCAACTTAATGCATAAAATCTTGTTTTATAATAAGAGGCATATAATAAACTTATTATAAAACAATATTTTGTGCATTAAGTTGGTTAATTACTAAGAAAGCTTACTGTGTTGAGTTTCACAAGAAGCCCCAAGTTTAACTCAGTCCGCAACTTCAAACCGCATTTCTTTAAGCTCTATCTTATTCATGTCCTCCAGCTAATTGTTGTTGTCTAAAGTGATCTGTTTCCTCCACGCTTAAAAATATTTTCTGAATGACACTTAGAAGATATATTATTCTGTCAAGCTACAGAATCCAACGGCTGAACATAAAAACCATAAGAACCTCACAGGAATGAAATATTACTGGTAGAACATCAACATACACTCGCATACTGGAGGTTTTACGTCCCACAATTACTGATAAATCGATTGCGCATTTATTACTAAAGCTCTAAAATACCAGTAACTTAAATTCTTATAATAAACCCAACTAGATGCACTAATTTCTCAAAATTATTTTTGGAATAATACTCTACATGTTTCGGACAGTTCCTCTGTCCATCATCAGGAGTTTTTCGCTGTACACACAGCAATGGTGTATGTCACACAGGTTTTGCTGACAGCTTGTTCACAAACTGTCAGAAAAACCTGTATTACATACACCATTGCTGTGTGTACAGCGAAAAACTCCTGATGATGGACAGAGGAGCTGTCCGAAACATGCAGAGTTTTATTCAAAAAATAAATTTGAGAAATTAGAGCATCTAGTTTGTTTTATTATAAGAATATATCACGATGTACGGTCACCTGAACGTCAAATTCAGTAACTTAAAATTCATTTATAGAAATGCCCTTAAACAATCTACATATATTTTAAATTGAACAGCCGCATTTCACACATTGCTGACAATTAGGACGGTAACAGATTGCGGTCACTTAACAGATATTGCCAAAGCACGGAGAGAATGGGGAAAATCGTGTACTTCAAGTCAGCATTCTGTTGGATAAAGTCCAAACTTTCCAACTATGAGACCCGCCGGCAAGGCGTTGAACTTTTGCGTACTATTTTAATTGCTTGTATCAGTAGTTCTCAAACTTTGTTCGACGGAACCCCAGGGTCGGTACGTAACTGCCGCTGATACGGTAAGCCCTGTCTAAAACTCAAGTGGAATTAAACGAAAGCATGTTTTCCACTCTGGAGCTGATACTATTCGTTAAGCAGGGGATTAAAAACAATAACTGAGCAGACAACAATAAACTCGATTATCGCTTTATGTGCATATGTTATGGTTCCGAATCGTGTTTTCTGAAATCTGTCTCACAGGGAACAGTGCCGCATATCGGAAAAATTAAATGCGACCTTCGAGAAAAACATATCCAGAAAACTACTACTCGAACTAAACAGGCAATAGAGATATAAAAAACTGAAAAAAAAAAGATTTGTTCTCACACCGTGGTGTACATAAGTAACATAAAATTCGGACTTGTGACTGAAACATAAATGCGATGGGTATTTATTCTGCGATCCTTCTACCCCGAGCAAGTTGGCCGGGTAGCTCAGTCGGTATATCGACTGACTACGGACTAGACGGTCAAGGATCGAATCCCGGTGGGGACGAGATTTTCCGCCCGTCCAGACCGGCTCTGGGGCCCACCCAGCCTCGTGTAAAATGGGCATCGGGTCTTTCCCGTGGGTAAAGTGCGGCCGGGGCGTGCTCACCCCCTTCTGGTGTCGCTGTCATGGAAGAGTAGAGCTATACTTCTACCCACCCTCTGGGCCACACCGGGCCTGTAACGGATCACTCTACCTTTTCTTTTACCCCGAGCAAAGCAACCGTGCTAGATGGGAATTGCCTGAAATTATTTAGTCTCCTTGCGATTCCGATATAAGCATAACTTTTTCCCTTTTGAACTAAAACGAATGAGGATTAATTCACGTTTTCACATTTCTGTCATACCTTTCCCACTTTTAAACGTATCTGTATATTGGAGTGACGAAACAGAAGTGATCAGTGATTACTCTGCTGGCTGTTATTAAACTTCATACAAGTGGCAACACATACATACATAAATAGCATGTCTGTCTGTGTCTCCAATTACCCTTGCTCTTACTTCGCCAACTAATTGGATTCTAGTAGCTGTCAACTTGCCAAATAATTGGAGAAGAGAACAGAAAGGAAATAGAAGAAAAAAGAAAGGAAAAAAGAAGGAATTGGAGGAAAGAAAATGAAAGGCAAAGGAATTCCCATCTTTGTTAAAATTCTCAGTAACAAAATATTCTTATGGGGAGCGGAACTGATAGCGCAGCCACTATAAACTATTATAGTGCATGTAGGAACACCAGGAAATTTATGTTTATGACCTCTAAAAATCTTGATGACAGAGGCAGTAGCTTCCTGTGAAACAATGATACACCTAACAAACTACACGTTGTCACTTTCCAGAATAGCATTATCGTCATACCGAATGCCGTGAGAACAAAAATATTCACAAAACAGGTGGCATGTTCAGTCTACACTCTTCACAAGATTCATACTGAATGTGCTTTGTCAGAGAAATGCCGTAGTCTATACAGTGACTGGTATAGAGGCTGAACAAAACAGGAGTCGAAGTTCGAATTCCGGCAGGGGTAAGAAAACGCGCCCTGCGCCCACCACTTCAGCCTCCTGGTCAATGGATACCGCCCGCTTCTTCCGCAGGTAGACTGGCCAGGACAAGAAGCTGATCAATAACCTTCATCTGGTTCTAAGGTTAAGAATAAGTGGACCTACACTCCACTCCCTCATATGCCAACATGGCGTGTAAAAGGACAGCTTTACTTTTAGCTCTTGGCCACTCTACTGTCAGTTGATGTTTATCGGAAAGAAAATGTAACATTCATATCTTTAAGGTACATTTCTCCTAAGAGCGCAACATAAATGCCTAATAGTGAGGTCAACTCTTTCATTCTCACAGCACCTTCCATCTCCGGTAATTTTAAGCAAACATGACTGCAGTTGCTATGTCCGTTAGAATTTAAGTTGTTGGTCTGTTTGGTTGATATGAACCATAAGTTACCTCAAATCGAAATTTTTACCTTCCCTTAAAAGAAGTTTATCACATTTCAATATTCAGTAGGCACAACATATTAAAACAAAGGCAGCATTCGATTTTATTTGGAATATTCTTCAATGTGGATAATCATTCATAATAAACAATAAAAAATAATGTCCTTGTGCAGTGTGATAAACCTGTCGTACTGTGTGAAATCAGAGTTTCTCCCGGCGGTAACTTTCTTGTGGGACTCCATGCTTTAGTTTGATAAATACCGATGCGTCGGATGATCCTAATGCGTATGTCACACAATATAGGATTATGGCAGGTTTCCATTACTCTGCTACAATTTTACCCTGAAGATGGAGGCAGCACCTTCGCACACAACGGTGGTACCTACCAAATTACATGGTGTCATACACACAGTAATTTAGATCACCAATGTGACTACGGTTGTTTGCATAAAAAGTAAATTAGCCACGAGCCAATTAATTGGTTTTTATTTTTAATGCTTGGTGACCAGTCACATTCGAAAGTTGTAAACTTGGCTGAACTCTTTTAAGAAATAACTTCATTCAAATAATGTTTTAAATTGGTTCCTATTACTCACAAAACGAGATATCAATAATTAAAAAAAAGCTAGTTAAATCCCTACAAAGGAATAATCACAGATTTCTCCGACAATAATAAGAAAAATAAACAAATCGAAGGTACTAGTATTACATAAAATGCCTCGTACTTGTATTCCGAAGATGGCTGGTTCGAATACCAGCCGGAAAATAGGCTATCCGCATAAGTTTCTGAAGGTTTCCGTTTGCCCCACAAGGCAAAAGTCTAGATATGGCCTCGATTAACACACAGGTACTTCCTCCTAAATCCTTTCCGTTTCGTCAGTCTTCCTACCACTCGACTCTAGTCCTATGCAGTCCCACTTACTGCTAGGTTCATATAATATACCACGCAGAAAGACGAACAAGTTAATATAGTGTTTGGGCAAACTACTGGGTTTATTTAATGACGGAACAGGTGATGCACTTTGAAAACTCTGTGCTTGAAACAGATCAATGATTACTGGGGTGGGGGGTGCACGTGTGCTGTTCGTGTCTCGTCACATATTGCAGACAATTTCGTAACACCGACACAAAAATTACATTTTTGTACGACTTCCGTTCTACGCCGCTGAGTTTTGTTGTGTCGTCACATCACGCGACTCCAATAACGCTTTCAAATTGTGTCACGATGGCAAAGAAAATCCCCTCCCCACCCACTCGTTCTTTGGCGCTTGTCTGTTGCTATTAGACTATTACAAGGCTCTTTTACAATCTGGCCACGTATCAAAGAAGACGGCAAAGGGAAGAGGAACATTACGACCTGAGGGAGATACAGAGTGGCCTCTTTACGCCTTTAATTAGTGACAGGCACTCCACACACACACACACACACACACATGCCAGTAGTTACTGTATGAATGTTTGAAGGAAGAAGTGAAATGCAGACGTGCTTGAATGGGTTAAAAGAAGTTACCAGTCGACATAATTAACACCACACCATGACCCAACTTAATTCATTCCAGTGCTTCAAACTGAATGCACGTTTTCCTCATTGCCTGATATTATATTTAATGTTATCTCTCACTCCTGATAAATTTACTAAATTGGAGACTTGGATATTGTTGCTGCTTTGCTGATACGTCAGTATGCACATTTTTGTACATTGTTTAGCCGAATAACTCCTCGGTAGCACGAGATTTCTCAGACGCCTTGTGATTTAGCTGGTTTATTGATACCAAATCGTTTTTCTTTGTTGTACTTATAGCTGATTTATTCGTACTAAATTTTTTTTAACAATCACACACCTCAGTCTTGGCACTGCTTACTTCTATATCCGCTAAACACCACTCACACACACACTCTCTCCCATGTCGTCCACTCTGCCCTTCTGCCCTCAGTCTCCAGGGCGATACCTCCAACACCCTTCCATATAGTGACTGGTCGAACAACGAAAAGTGTTTTACTTTAGTTGGCTGACCAATTCAAAAATTTTCAAAATAACCTCAAATTTCCGTAGGAGAAAACACCCACAACGTAACAGAAAGTCGCTAATTTCTTCACCAATATAAAGCATACATTTTGTAAACACAAGGCCAAACAGAGTTTCCGAATATCAAGTCCTCGCACAGGTTTGAAGTTGTCACGTCCGGACGGACATGGGTAAAACCGACAGGACTGAAGGACAAGAATCCTATCACACAGCGAGTGGTCCAACAGGCTACTTATGTTCGGCTACAATACCATATAGCCTACATTTGTCTACACATTTTTGGTCATTTACAACCACCACTGGTAAATATTTAACGTTTATTTCCACTAACTCAAACACCATTTCATTCAAATTACAATGTAGCACTGAGTTAAGTTGATTACCAAAATTACGTGTAAACTACGCGGGCAGGACTTTTGTCTACCTTGAATGATATACTGTTTACAGTCAAGGATACATTTCCGAACTACAACGTACAGCTGCAAGTCCAAACTAATACGTTGGGCATAAATATAGTAGCTGCATGTCTGCAAGGTTTTATTATTTCACAAATGTTGTTCTCATTCCATTTCTGTTTAATCAGGTTGTGTCACATCCAGCAATCCGTACTGCAGTCGCTGTATGACGGAATCAGTGTACCTCTCCTACCGTCACGTTATGTTTCTCGAAAATAATGACGGTATATTTTAATACAATAAAACTAGGATATCTAGTACGTTTTTATTTACGCTTAGTTTTTTTCACAATAAAAAGCACAATATTTCTCACCAGTGTACTTCTGTAAGAAAAAGAACCGAAAGTATAAGCAAAAAGGCAGAAGAAACACATGACGCCCGAAGAAACTATGGAAGAAATTCACCTTGAGAGTTAACAAGCACTACGTTTAACCCTTCAGAGTTCAATATGATGGCAGGGATGATGATGATAATGATGATGATGATGATGATGATAAAGATCATGATGACAAAGTACCAGGACCGTGACGGCAACAACGACTGTTATTATTACCTAGCGTCAATTTGGGTACACGTTCATTTAAATTGGGCCTTCGGAGACGAAAAATAACCTCAATTATGTTTATAGATTCAGTTCGTACCGCACAGCCAACACTCCCTCTCCGTTATATACACCAGTCAACTAATACTTACTTACTCCATGGTGCAGAGTCCTTCTTGAGAAGCTAACTGGTTTGCAGCTAGTCAAGAAAATCCCCGCATTTCACGGAACCCGAAGGTTCATTACCGCACTCACAAGTGTCCGCCAACTGTCTCTATCCTGGGCCAGCCCAATCCAGTCCATATACCCACATCCCACCTCCTGGAGATCCATCCTAATATTATCCACCCATCTACGCCTAGGTCTCCCCAGTGGTCT